>Ga0335396_10001658_pt1 | contig 28358 bp, 26 predicted proteins | sample FRY02_FD_205743 | JGI IMG/M metagenome (GOLD analysis project Ga0335396, IMG submission 205743) | Freshwater microbial communities from Lake Fryxell liftoff mats and glacier meltwater in Antarctica - FRY-02 (spades assembly) (version 2) | ecosystem: Environmental > Aquatic > Freshwater > Ice >... | reverse complement strand
AGACCGCGCCCGCCATCGCCCAAGCTGCGGCCATCTCGTATGTCCGCCCTTCACCCAGAGCGGAGACAAGCAGGAGTGTGACAATGACCGGCGGGATGCACGCGATGCCGCCCACCAAGGGCGTCGGCTCTGCGTGCTCCTTGTGGGGCTGCGCGCCTGGCACATCGAGCACGCCAAGTCGCTGACCAATTGGCATGGCATAGCGTATCACGGCCAGCGCCCATGCCGCGGAGGCGAGGACCAAGAAAAGTTCAGTCATGACCCATCAAATGTTGGTTTAGGACCAATACGAACGCAGTGATGAGTGCCCATATTGCTATTTATCCTTGGTAAAGTGGATATCCGATATCTTTAGCGTTGACGCCAGCTGACCTTCTGGACCCGTGCCGCTCAAGCTTATGCGCATGAGGTTGCATCCTGACGGCGCCCTGATAGCGAAACGATATGTGGATGTGGCGGAGGCCGAGGGGATGATCTGCTCCCATGCAGGCGTCATTGCTCCGTCTGCGGAGACGCATTCTCCACTCCACCTGATTTGACCTCTGGGCGTTCCGGCATCGAAGGTGAGGCGCTGCGTCAATTGATATGACGCGCCGGGCTCTACCACCACGTCGCGCCGGGCGATAAAGCCCCGCGCGATCGGAGAAAGCGAGACCGCCAAAGAAGAGCCGGCGCTCAGATCTGCCGTGATCTTGCTGTCTTGCGACAAGGTCCAGGCGAGGCTCCCCATCTGCGTGCCGGTATTATTCTCATTCCAGCTGAAGTCGGTGAAGCGCTTCTGATCAAAGTCCGGCCAAAGCTTTTGCGTATAGTCCCAGGCGACATCTGCCTTGCCCTCCGAGGCCAGTCTGGCAATGAGGCGCGCATTTGCGGCGGCGTATTGATCATCGCTGAGCATGCCAGCGGCAGGCATCATCAACGCGATCAGGTCCCCAGTTGGGGATGTCTCAACTGATGCTTTGATGAGCGAGGGCGCCCAACTCGCTCGCTGCTCGAGATAGGGCCTAATTTCCTCGCGCACTTCAGGAAAGGCAAGGGCGTTGGCGATCACGGGCAGCAAGATTTGGCCAAGTCCCGGCTGCACCGACAATGCCGCGTGATAGTGTGCGACGGCAGACTTGAGGTCATCTTTCTGGACAGCGCGTTCAATCAGCCAGAGCTGGGCCAAGCTGTCGCGCCGTGAAACCCTCTCAGAAAGCCGCATGGCGCGATCGGCAAAATCTATGTCACCCGCCCCGTCCGCGGCAAGGGCCATGGTGCGCAAGGATGCGCGGCTTAATGGCCGCTCGACCAGCGACTGGCGGGCAAGTTCTGCGTCCTCCTGGCCTGGCAGAAATTGTTGGTCATTGCCGATGCGGGTATCGAGCCAGCCCGACAATGCCGCCGCATCGGCTGGCCGCTCGCGGTGCGCTGCGCCGGGATCAGCGTAACGCAGAAAGTCGAAGCGAGAGAAGTCATATGCCCCGTACGCCGCCAGGCCGGCAAGCAAGGCAATCGCCCCATACTTGGCCAAGTCACGGGCGGAGCGCCGGCTCACTTTGCTGCCCCTTCATCGACCTCTCCGTAGCGCTGCCCATAGCCATAGCCATAGCCATAGCCATAGCCATAGCCATAGCCATAGCCATAGCCATTGGAGCCGCTGCTAACCTTGCTGAGGACCACGCCGAAAATATGCGCATTGGATTGACGAATGCGGTCAATCGAGGCGCGAATGCCGCGCACTGCCGCGCCCGCCGACTGGACGACATAAACGATGCCCTCTACTTCGCTGGCGATGAGCGGCGCATCGGTCATGCCCAGCACTGGCGGGCTGTCGATGATCACATGATCAAATTTCTCCAGACCTTCGCGGATAAATTGTTCTAACCTAGGCCCGCTTAGCAATTCGGCAGCGCTGGGCGGCACGGGGCCGGTGGACATGAGCGACACGTTTTTGACCTCGGTCTCACGGACCAGGTTGGCCCAATCGTCATCGCCTGCGAGATAATTGCTGAACCCGCGTTCGTTGCCCAAGCCAAGCATGGCATGGAGGGAGGGTGAGCGCAGATCGGCGTCGACCAGCAATATGCGCTTGTCGCTGCGGCCGAGCACGGTGGCCAGCGCAAGCGATGTTGAACTCTTGCCCTCTGCTGGCCGGGTGCTGGTGACCGCCAGAGACTTGGGAAAGCCGTGGCTGGTGGAAAAGGCCAGGTTTGAGCGGATCGAGAAGTAGGCGTCGAAGAAATGCGACTTCACGTCGAGCATTTCCTCGATCGCTTCGCCCTCTACCAATGGGGTCATGCCCAGAAAAGGAAGCTTCAGGAGTGTTTCGACCTGAGACGGCTCGCGGATGCCCTCGTCGATTTGTTCAAGAGCGAAGACCGCGGCGCCAGCCAGCCCGAGACCGAGAAGAAGCGCAATCGCCACATTAATCACGAGATTGGGCGAGGAGGGCTCGTCTGGTACAATCGCAGGCTCGACAATGGCGATGTTATTGACGCCCACCGAGCCAGCCACGCCGATTTCCTTGTAGCGTTGCAGCAGGGCATCATAGAGCTCTCTATTCGTGTCGGCCTCGCGCTGATAATTGGCGTATTCGATGTTCGCACGGTTTTGCGTGTCCAGCTCACGCTTTAGCGCGTCGACAGTCTGCTTAAGTTCGCTCTCGCGGCTCAAGGCTTCACGGTACTCCTGCGAGCGCGCGCCCGCGATCCGGGTTGTCTCCTGGCCAATGGCCTTGTCGATCGCGCTCAGTTTTTCTTTCGTTTCCATGACCGCGGGATATTCCGGCGCAAATTGGACCAGCAAACTTGCGTAGTCTGCAGCAGCGGCCGAGCGTTGCTGGCGAAGATTTGCAAGACTAGCGCTGTTCACCGCCTCGCTTGTCACGTCGCCGCGTGTGCGTGAGCGGGCCTCGGCAGCTATACGCGCTGCAGTTGCCTCGTTTAAGGCAATGGCCAGCTGCTCGAGATTGGCTCCGGTCAAGGTGCGCCCGCCAACTGTGCGCCCTTCGCTGTCGCGGGTTTGATCGAGGGTAACTATGCCCGCCTGCGATCCGTAAATCACGACCTGCTTGGCGGAATTTTCCAGGCGCTCGCGCAGAGCGGCAAGGCGCTCTTCCAGAAATATTCTCGCGTCAGCAGTCGAGGCAAATTCACGGTCCATGCTGGCCGCGATGAAAGCGGTAGCCCACTGGTTGGCAATCTTGGCGGAAAGGGCTGCATTTCGGCTTTCGTAGCTGATATCCACCAGCTTGGAGGTCCGGACCGGCGAAACTACGACATTGTCGAGCAAGGTTTTGACGACGAAGCGGTTGAGCTCTTCGCGTCTTTGCGCGTCGCTTTTACCGTCCTCCTTCTCAGTTAAAATACTCGGGTTTACGCCGTGCGCTTCCAGAAATGCGGGGTTTGAGTAAAGATTGAGTTCGGATGCTACGCGCTCTGCCAGCGGCCGAGCCATGAGTAGCTCATATTGTGTGGCGTAGAATTCAAGATCCTGCGAATTCGTCTGCGCCTCCAGGCCCTCCACCTTTGTGATCTGCTTCTGCTGGCGGTCAATTTGCAGCTGCACCGTGCCCGTATAGAGAGGAGCCATCAGCAGGGTAGCGACTACGCCTAGAATGAGGCTTGCAGTTATTATGCCGGCCACCAGCCAGCGCCAGCGCAGGGCGGCGTGCCAATATTGCAGTAGGACAGGGGGCAGGTGCAGACCTTCGTCAGTGTCCCGCTGCCGGTCGTTCTGCATCGACTGCTGGTCGCCGGCCATGGTTTCCTGCTGCATGTATCTGTTGTCCAAAGTCATATTAATTGCTTTGCCCAAAAATATAAACAACGGGAGCAAGAAGCGGGGTGAGGGAGAGGAAGTCTTTGAACAGACGCCGCCCCTGGGAATCTCCGACCATCACAATGTCGTTGGAATAGATTTCCGGATCGGGATAGCGCCCGCTCTCGATAGCCCTGACATCGTAGAGGGCGGCGTATTGCTTGTCTGCGACCGTGCGCAGCACAACCACCGAGCCCTTTTTCGAAAATTCGGTCCACCCTTCGGCCGATGAAAGCGCGGTCAGGAGCGTCATGCGTCCCACGATCGGGTAGACGCCCGCCTTTTTCACTTCTCCGCCAATAGTGACCGTCTGGCTGACGATTTCCTTGAGGTTGACCGTGACCTGAGGATTGCGAATGAAGCGTCCGCGGAGGCGGTCCTGCATGGCCTCACTAACCTCGCCCGGCGTCATGCCGGCGGCCTCAATGGTTCCGATTAGCGGAAAGGTAATCCGGCCGCTGGCGTCAATCTGGATTTCTTTCTGGCTCAGCTCAGGACTGCCAAAGACATCAATGTTCAGCACATCAAATGGCCCCACGCGGTAGGGACGCTCTGCCGCCGAGAGGTCGGCCAAGGTTGGCGTGGGCAAGGCATCGGAATTGACGATTTCCAGCCCCTGGGCGCCCGCCGATGGGTTGCGAATGGAAGACCCAGCACAGCCGGCCAGCGATGCCGCCAAAACGGCTGCCATCGCGAGGGTGTTGGTTCGCCTAAGCATGGATAGCATCGCTTTCTTTTTGCGCCCTATTTGAATTGCTGCCCCACAGCCAGACGGCGGCAATGACACATAAAGCCGCCATAATGGGAGCGCGCAGCGGGTAGTCTACTATACTCGCCAAAGCCAGTATTAATATCGTGGAATTGCCGGCCTGAGACATGGATTTTTGAAAGCTATCAAGGCGCGCACTGCGCCATATGGCGGTGAGATAGATAGCGCCGGCGGCGACGAGCAGGGCTGCTCCTGGTATCCCTGCCGTCATCAGCACTTCCAGCCAGTCATTATGCGCGTGGTTCACTCTTTTCGGCATCAGCTGCGCGGCCCGCTCGTGGAGCTGATACACTTCAACAAAGGAGCCGATGCCCGATCCCCAAGGCATATAGCTTGGCAAAAACGCCCAGATATTCTCCCAGAAGTCGACGCGAAGACCTTCTTCCTGATTGGCCAGGCGGCTAATTGCTACATCGCGTGAGAGAAATACCGTAAGCCAGGCCATGGCCGCAATAAGCGCGCCGCCAATGGCAAATGTGACGCTCCTTGGCAGAAGGGGCGCGCTTCTTTTGGCGCCACTCTTGCCTTGCAGCCACATGACCGCGACGAATAGGATCGATGTGATGGACAGCGCCAGGCCGGCCCGTGATCCGGTTATCATGACCAAGGGGATGACCGCGAGGACAAGAGCCAGAGTTACGAGCCTGATGGCTCGCGGTTCGGCGGTGAAGCGATGGGCATTGCGCGCCATTGTGAAGAGCATGGGAAGCAGCAGCGCCAGCATCACGCCCTGGTGGTTGCGATTGGCAAACAGTCCTGCGTTTGCCGATGACACCTGGTAAATGTAAATGTCCTGGCCCGAAGCCTGCAGGACGCCGACAAGTCCGCTCAGCAAACACAGGCCAATGATCAACAAAAGCAGCTTGAGGTGGTCCTTGCGATCAAGCTGGATCACGAGCAGCAGAACCGCCACCGGAACAGAAAGCGCATACAGCGCATTCCACGTGCCGTCCGCCACCATGGAAAGTGGGCGCCACACTCCCTCAAGTCCTGCCGCGGCGTCTATATCGGCGATAATCTGCCGTCCTGGAAGTGCCTGCCAAATAGAGGGGGGCAGGGGAATCAGGTGAGATGCTGTGAGCAGCAGGGCTGCTAGACACAGAGCGATTAGGGGCCAGTAGGCCTTCACGTGTTCGGGCCTTACAGTCGCCAGTCCGAAGCCTGCCGCCAGCAGCGCCGCGGGGCGCAGGATCATTAGCGAGGCGACACTTGGCTTGGAGCTGCCGCCCGTTAGAAAGGTGAGCGCGAGCAGTGCGGCCAAGACCCAAAATGCCCAGCTCGGCCTTCCAGCCATCCAGGACGGAATCGCCTTGCGTGACGCGGTTCGCGATTGAGATCTGCCCTTCATAAGTGATGCGTGCCGATCAAGTGTACATCAGGGAATGAGCGGGCTGCTGGAAGCAGGCACGTTTGGCGATTAAATCTCATACCCATTCCTTAAGTAGCCCTACCGACGCCCTTGAATCTTCTTGAAGCATGGGTACCTCAATCTGCCAACCTTAATTCGGAATGACAAACTTCAACGAGACGGCCTCAAGTATAAAATCTCACGTGTTGCCCCTTTGCGCCTAATGAAAGGCAAAAGCTCCAGAATTTTCGGAATAGCTATGCAGCCACGGCCTCGACCTGCGTGTTGGGAAGGGCAACTATGCTGCCGCCCAAGATCTCCAGCAAAACGCTAACCCGTTCAGGGCCATTGAGGCTTGCGACGCGGCCAAGGAGGTTGGCAAAAGGACCATCTGTAATTTGAATCCTGTCGCCTACCGCCAAATTGTTGCGGTCTGGCGTAAAAAAGCCGTCCACGCATCGCCGCCTCACTGCCTGAATGACTTCGAATGGAATTGCGGCCGGAGTGCTTGGTCCATTGGTGATAAGGCGACTCACGCCAAGTGTGCCGTTGATACTCAGCCAGGGGTCTGAGAGGGGGGCAAAGTCGACGAAGATATATCCGGGGAAGAGCGGGGTTAGTCTGTCTGACTTTTGGGCGGCAAGGCGGGGGCGCTTGATAAGAGGCAGAAAAGCGGTGAAGCCCTGCCGCTCAAGATTGACCAGAGCCACATGTTCCTTGCGCTGCTTGGTTTGGGCAACAAAAGTTCTCACTGGACCGCCCACGAAATTATTTACCTAACCCTAAAAGCCTGCCTCTGACCCAGTAATAAAAAAGGCGGCTGCAAACGCAGCCGCCTTTCCCAAAATTCACAATGAACTTGCTTAAGTGCTTACGTCAGTTTCGTTTCCACCGTCGGAGGCAATTATGATGCCCGCAATTACCGCTGCCGCCGCGAGGAGTGCAATAACAATTCCGGAGCCGCCTTCAAGTTGGCTTTCATTCTCAGTTGGAGCCGATGCGCGTACTGGCTGCACAGCCTGAGTTGAACGAAGCGACAGCGCGCTAGCTGGCGATGAATTGGCGGCCATAGCTGATGACGACAGAACGAGACCTGCAGCGGTTACTGCCATAAAGGCTGATTTAATCATGGAATATCCTTATTTTAAAGCATGAGCCCATTTACTAGCCCGCGCTCCCGGGCTTAGTCAAGTTTTTTTTACTGCACCCGCGATAAGATGTAGAAAGCGGCGTAAATGCCACAGTAATACGCCCGAGATATCCTTACCCCCCTAAGAAGGCGGTAAGATCTGACCGAATTGAGAATGGCGTTCTTGCGCTTTATGAGAAGTACGCTGCTGTCCCTGATAGAAACCCCAAGACAATCGTCCAATAGGGGCGTTACATTCTGCATCTTGTTGATTTTGTCGGAAGCAATAATTTGCAGGCTATCAACCCAATGCGGGAAGCGACCAATGTGTCGCTGCCAAAGAAGCCCAGGATCCGAAGTAAGATGTTCACGAGGGATGAAGCAATTTTGGTCCTTTCCCCCGTCAGCATTCAATAGACAGATTGGCTGCATAAAATAAGTGTGTGTTTTGGGTTTGCTGCAGTCAATTTAAGGAGCGCAAAACACTCAAAGGCACCCGCGCAAGCGGTAGTCAAGGACATCCGCCGGGCGACCCGCAAGCATTATAGCGCGGAAGAGAAGATCCGGATCGTGCTGGAAAGCCTGCGCGGTGAGGATAGCATTGAGGCAGAAAATCGTCGCTACCCGCCACAAATTGCGCCGAGACCTTTTGATCATCCTGGAGGACGATAAGCCTCGCGCAATAAGATTTAATCCAGCGCGATATCCGGGGCGTCTTCCTGCTTCATTCCCACAACATGATAGCCCCCATCCACGTGGTGAACCTCGCCGGTGACGCCAGAGGACAGGTCAGACAGGAAATACACTCCTGACCCGCCAACATCATCGATCGTAACATTGCGCCGCAGCGGAGCGTTAAGCTCGTTCCACTTCAGGATATAGCGGAAATCACCAATACCGCTGGCGGCCAGCGTCTTGATCGGCCCGGCAGAGATCGCATTGACGCGGATATTGTCCGGCCCCAGATCATTGGCAAGATATTGGACGCTGCTTTCCAGCGCCGCTTTAGCCACGCCCATCACATTGTAATGCGGGATGACCTTTTCCGCGCCGTAATAGGTCAGCGTTAGGATCGATCCGCCGTTTGGCATCATTTTGGCCGCGCGCTGGGTCACAGCCACCAGGCTGTAGGCGGAGATATTCATGGTCATCAGGAAATTTTCGAGACTGGTGTCGACATATTTGCCGCGCAGTTCGTTCTTGTCTGAAAATCCGATGGCGTGGACCACGAAATCAATCGTCTCCCACCGGCTCTTCAATGTCTCGAAGGCGGTGTCCAACGCCGACATTTCCGACACGTCGCATTCGAAGGTGAAGTCGGAATCGAGCTGCGCCGCCAGAGGGATAACCCGTTTTGCCAGCGCATCACCCTGATAGGTAAAGGCTAATTCTGCGCCTTGTTCGCGCAATTGCTTGGCAATTCCCCAGGCCAGAGATTTATCATTCGCCAGGCCCATAATCAGCCCGCGTTTTCCCGCCATCAGACCGTTCATTCCAAAAATCCCTCCATAGCCGCGCGTGTTCAGCGCCTGTCGTCTGCTTTGCTGACGGGCTCACGCTCGTCTTGCGTGGTTGCCAGCGCAGCATTTAATTCCGCGCCCAGTACCATCCCTAAGCCGATCAACCAGAAAAAGAATAGTGCGATCATGATCCCGGCCAAGCTGCCATAGGTCATATTGTATGCAAAGAAGGTACCCAATATCGGGGGCAATGCGATTGTAACGCTGACCCACCATGCTGTGACCAGCAAGGCGCCGGGCCATTTGGGGAATTGCCTTCCCCGATATTTCGCTGGGGTCAGGGTGAAAAACAGCAGATAAATCGAAAGATAAAGGCCGGCCGCTGGAATAATCCGGCTAAACGACAGCTCAGCCAGAATATCGCTAAGCAACGGAAAATATGCAGTGATAATCTGTTGTGCGGCCCCGATCATAACCTGCGCAATCAGCGATATGATTAGCAGGCTCATGGCGGCCATTACAATCCCGAAGGACAGCATTCTGTAACGCCAGAACGCAAGCTTGGCAGACGTGCCATAGGCGCGCCGCAAGATATCACGGAGCGTTTCGACCAAGCCTGAGACAGTCCACAGACCCACCGCGCCGCCGGCCCACAGCAGCCAGCCACTGCGCGATGTGATCACGTCGCGCGCCACCGGCCCGATCACCTCTCTTACCACCGGGGGGAGGGCAGTCAGGATTGTAGCGATCATTGCAGCACGGTCGCCTTCCTCCCCGACTACGGAAAACACCGCCGCGCCGAGGATAAAGAACGGGAAAATCGACAACATCGACAAATAGGCAAGATTGCCGGCATGGATGGTGCCATCATTTACCGTGCCGACTATTGTTCGTTTCGCAACCTCGATAGCGCGCGCCCCGAGATGCATTTTCTGCTTGATCCGGCCGAGCAGTCTGGTGTCGTCGGTGGTTGAGCCGTCCTGCCGTGCTTCTGGGGTGCCCGTGTCTTTTCCAGCGGCCAAGTGGCTACACCCCAAGCTTATCGCGGGGATTGCTTTCATCGCGCCAGCCATCGAGGCGTTTGGCCAATTCTGCCATATCCTCGGTTCCTGGCTCTGGAAGATCGATCTCGAGCGTGACGAGCTGATCGCCTCGGCCGCCGGCCTTCTTGGAAAAGCCCTTGCCCTTGAGGCGCAGCACCTTGCCAGAGCCGCTGCCCGGGCTGACCGTCAACATCACTGCGCCGCCAACCGTCGGAACCTTTACCTTTGCGCCGCCAATTGCTTCATCCAGCGTGATCGGCAGCTCCAGCCGAACATCGTGGCCATCGCGGCGGAAAAACGCGTGGGGTTCGACGGAGATTATCACCAATCCGTCGCCGCGGCCGCCGGGGCCATTGTCGCCCTTGCCTTTAAGCCGCATCTGGGTGCCTTCTTCTACACCGGCAGGCAATTTCAGATCGATAGTCTTGCCATCGGACAGGGTAATCCGCTGATCGGCACGGGTTGCCGCATCGATGAATGGAACCCGCAGCCGGTACTGAATATCCGCGCCCTTGCTGGGCGGTGGAGGCGGGCGTCTGCCGCCGCCCATTCCGCCGCGTCCGCCGCCGAACAGGCCTTCAAAAATATCCCCGAGATCGGCGCCTTCTTGGGCATATCCTTGCATATCTTCCGTGCGAAACCCGCCCTGAGAACCAGGCCGAGGGCGAAATCCGCCACCGCCCCCAAACCCGCCGCCGCCGAAGGGACTGGTTGGGTTGCCTTCGCCGTCAATCTCGCCGCGGTCAAAGCGCGCCCGCTGGTCCTTGTCGGACAGCAGATCATAGGCCTGTGTCGCGGCTGAAAATTTCTCGGTGGCGTTGGGATTGTCCTTGTTCCGGTCCGGATGCAGTTCCTTCGCCAGCGTGCGATAGGCGCTCTTGATGTCCTTTTCCGTGGCGGAGCGGGAAATTCCAAGGGTAGTATAAGGATCGGCCATTGCGTGTTAGCTAGGTGCAACAGTGCGCCCTTGCAAGCGGAGACATGCGTACAGACGCTTTACCAAATGCGTATTGGCGCGTTAGTGGGCGGATATGTCCGAAGACCACACCCAGAGCCAGATCCCTTCTGCCGATCCCTTCGTCTTGTTCGGCGAATGGTTTGCCGACGCGCGGGAGAGCGAGCCGAATGATTCCAATGCGATGGCGCTGGCGACCGCTACAGCTGATGCTGCGCCCTCGGTGCGGATGGTGCTGCTGAAGGGGCATGGGGCCGATATCGGCGATGGAGGCGGGTTCACATTCTACACCAATGCGCATAGCCGCAAGGGCGGAGAAATCCGCACAAATGCGCAGGCCGCGCTGCTGTTCCACTGGAAATCACTGCGCCGGCAGATTCGTATCGAAGGCCCTTTGACCGAAGTCGCGCCGGACGTGGCCGACGCCTATTTTCACAGCCGCTCACGCGATTCGCAATTGGGCGCAGTGGCCTCGGACCAGTCGCAGCCGATGCAGCAGCGCAGCACGTTTCTGAAACGCTATTCGGAGGCAAAAGCCCGCTTTGCTGGAGGCGAGGTAGAACGTCCTGTCCATTGGACCGGATTTACCGTCACCCCCCACGCATTCGAGTTTTGGCTCGATCGGCCAGGCCGCCTGCATGATCGCCGCAGGTTCGAGCGTATCGAGGGTGGCTGGACCGATAGTCTGCTGTACCCATGACTGCTGTACCTGCCCTAACCGCAGACCAGCGCGCAAAGTTGACCCGCAGCGCAGCGATTGCATCCATTTCCACCGCGCTATTCCTGGTGGTTCTGAAGCTATGGGCCACTTTTCAGACCGGTTCGACTGCGATGCTGGGCAGTTTGGCGGATACGGCGTTGGATCTGGTCGCCAGCATCGCGACCTTGATTGGCGTTTATATTGCCGCGCAGCCAGCAGATGAAGATCACCGTTTCGGCCACGGCAAAGCCGAATCGCTCTCAGCCATTTTTCAGGTGATGTTGATTGCCCTGTCGGCATCAGGAATCGCGTTCAGCGCGATCCGGCGGATCGCCGAGGGCGGCCGGACTGCCGATGCACCCGGCGGCATCGCAGTGTCGGTGATCGCAATCATTGCCACGATCGCGTTGCTGGCGTGGCAACGCCACGTGATCCGGCGCACCGGTTCAGTCGCGATTTCCGCGGACCATGTTCATTATCAGTCGGATTTGCTGCTCAATGTGGCGGTTATTGCGGCGTTGGTGCTGGATCAATATGCCGGTTTTGGGCTTGCCGATCCGCTGTTTGGGCTCGCCATTGCGGCTTGGCTGCTGTGGGGCGCATGGCGCGCTGCGGCAGAAGCAATCGATCATCTGATGGACCGTGAATGGCCGGAGGATAAGCGCCAACACTTCGTTGAATTGGCGGCGAAGCATCCCGAACTGAACAATCTTCATGATCTGCGAACGCGCACCAGCGGCCACCGTGATTTCGTCCAGTTCCATGTTGATATGCCCGCAAGCATGACTGTGGAACAGGCGCATGATATTATCGAACGAGTGGAAGAAGATCTCGGTAGTCACTTCCCGGATATGGAATTACTCATCCATATTGACCCCGCCGGCCATGTCGATGAGCCTGGCAACCGCTTGGTGGAGGCGGATGAATTCGCGAAACTGGATAAAGACCCCGGATAGGAAAGATGACCAAAAAGCTGCCCTATTGGCATGTCGATGCATTTGCAGACCGCCCCTTCACAGGCAATCAGGCAGCGGTCATGCCGCTTGATGCCTGGCTTCCTGACGATGTGCTGCAAGCGATTGGCGAAGAAAACAATTTCGCCGAAACCGCCTTTGTGGTGAAGGACGAAACCGGCGCTGCCGATTACGAATTATGCTGGTTCACACCGACCTCAGAGATTGCCTTGTGCGGTCATGCCACGCTTGCTTCTGGTCATGTCCTGTTGACCCGTGACGGCGGGGACCGGGTGACATTCCGCACACGCAAGGCGGGTATTCTCGAAGTTTGCCGTACCGAAGCCGGGTATGAGGTGGCGCTGCCCGCCATCCCGACCCAGCCGGGCGAATGGCCCGAAGCGGCCGCCTTGCTGGGCGCGGACCCGGTGGAAGTATGGCGTAATCCGCTGGGCTATGATCTGTTCCTCCTTGCCGATGAGCAGGCAGTCTGCAGCCTGGCGCCTGATTTTGGGGGCCTTCGCAAACTTGGCGCCAACCAGTTTATCTGTACCGCGCCGGGCGAGCGGACCGATGTCGTCAGCCGTATATTCGTACCGGGCGCAGGGGTGGACGAGGATAGCGTGACCGGTTCGGCCCATGCGGTCCTGACCCCATTTTGGGCCGACAAACTGGGCCGGACCAGCTTCACCGCGCATCAGGCGTCCACGCGCGGAGGGGATTTGGCCTGCCGGATTGATGGCGACCGGGCGTGGCTGGCCGGACAATGCGTGACAGTGGTGGAGGGCAGCTTCTACCTCGCCGGATAGAGTTCCACCACATCGAGCAATTGTTGCAGCATCACCTTGCGCTGCTGCGTGTCCGAATGACCCAGCCGCACTACAGTTAGCTTCTGATCGGGTGACACCAGCACATATTGCCCCATATGGCCGATTGCGGCGAACATCGTATCGGGCCCGCGATCTTGCAATTGATCATCCCGGTCCACGCCCGAATCGCGATTTAGCCAGGTTTGAGCACCGTAAAATTCCGAACGCGGGCTGGGCGTTTTCATGAAATAGATCCATTTGCGGGGGATCAATTGCGCGCCGCGCACCGATCCCTTGTTGCGCAGGAACTCGCCGAATTTCGCCCAGTCACGCGCCGTTCCGTGGATCAGACTGCCGCCAATCAAAGTGCCGCTGGCATCATATTCGGGAACCATCGAATCCATCCCGACCGGGGCAAACAGCCGGGTACGCAGGTAATCATCGACTGCCTGCCGCCGCGTTTCGGGATCCTTGCTATCGGTCAGCACATTGGCGGCGATATCGGCCAGAATAACGGTCGTGTTCGACGAATATTCGAATTTCGCGCCGGGTTCTGCTTCCAGCGGTTCGGCGGAAGCCCAATTGGCCATGTCATCCCGTCCGTCCAGAAACAGCATCCGCACTTCGGACGATTCGTAAGGCGGGTCGCCTGCTTCGGTATGGCGCAGGCCGGACCGCATTTGCAGCAATTGGCGCAAAGTTATCTCGCCGCGCGGGTCCCCCGGTTGCTGCCATCGCTTGACGGGGGGCGCATCATCCAGCCGCAACCGTCCATCTGCCACCAGCATCCCGATCATTACTGCGGTAACGGTTTTGGCCATCGACCAACTGATAAATTTCGTCTCCGCATCATAGCCGGGCGCATAGCGTTCTGCCGCGATCACTCCGCCATGCATCACCAATAGCGCGCGGGTTTCGCCGCTGTCAGGCGTATTGAACACTTCGTCGATCTGGCGCGCCAACTGTTCTGTCGATGCTCCGGGGTTGTCTGACACAGCCGCCAGTGCCTCTTCTGTCAGCGGCTCGGGCGGGGGCGCGGTGTCGCTGCAACCCGCAAGTCCCATTGCAAGGGTTGGCAGCAGCAGTGCGCTGGCGATAAGGGAGGTTGAAATATGCTTCATTGCCCCCTCACTTGCGCAAGGATTCCCGATTGGCAATTACAAAACCAAAATCCCGCACTGCTAAGCCGCGCGCCCGGCGATCTGGCGTCAGCGTGCTACGATCACGGCGTTGGCCATGGGTGTTATTGGTGATCGCCCTGGTGTTGGCCGTGCTGGGATGGTTCTACCGCGCGCCAATATTGGGCTATACCAGCGCAGGATCGACCTATAGCGCGCATGTTGTGTGTTCCTGCCGCTATATCGGTGGGCGGAGCCTGGAAGATTGCAAGAAAGACCGCCTGAGCGGAATGGAGTTCGTCTCGCTCAGCGAAGATGAAGATACAAAGAGTGTCACGGCGCGCTTCCCGCTATTGCCGCCGGCCACGGCCACATACCGCAAGGGATATGGCTGCGTGCTGGAAAAGTGGGAAGACTAAGTCGGAGTAGTCGGGGCCTACGAAATCGGGACCGCAGTAGTCAGGGTTGGGGTTATAAGCTGAATTGCAGGCTCCGCCGCATCGATCCAGCCGCCGCCAACCACGCGCTCACCGGCATAGATCACAGCTGCCTGCCCCGGCGCGACGCCGAATTCAGGATTGGCAAAGCGCAATTTTACAGTCTTGCCGTCACCCAATGACCCCTCAAGCTCGATCGGAACCGGCTTCGAGAGCGACCGTACCTTGGCTGTCAGCGGCGTTTCGGGGAGCGAACCGATTCGGTTGGTTCCGATAAGTGTGGCCGAACCCACAGCCAACAGCCGCTTGGGGCCAACCCGTACTTGTGCTGTCCCTGCGTCCAGCCCGATCACGTAAAGCGGCTCAGGCTGTCCGCCGATGTCCAGCCCGCGCCGCTGGCCAACGGTAAAGTGGATCACGCCCTTATGCTCGCCCAATGTCTCGCCGGTTTCGGCATGAACGATGACGCCCGGCTTTACGCCTTCGGGACGGAGCGATTTGACGATCTTCGCGTAATCGCCGTCGGGCACAAAGCAGATGTCCTGGCTGTCGGGCTTGGCCGCATTGCGCAGACCCGCTTGCTCGGCCAGTTCGCGCACTTGCGCCTTGGGCAATCCGCCTAGGGGGAAGCGAATGTAGTCGAGCTGGGCTTCGGTGGTTGCGTACAGGAAGTAGGACTGGTCGCGTGCCGGATCGATTGCCCGGTGCAGCTGGGCGCCTGCCGGACCCATTTCGCGCCGGACATAATGGCCAGTCGCCAAACAATCCGCGCCCAATTCGCGGGCCATGCGCAGCAGGTCCGTGAATTTCGGGCCCATGTTGCAGCGGATGCAGGGTACTGGCGTACGGCCTTGCAAATAATCATCGGCAAAGGTTTCGACGACATCTTCGCGAAAGGCGCTTTCATGGTCGAATACGTAATGCGCAATGCCCAGCCGGTCTGACACGGCGCGGGCATCACTAATGTCATCCCCGGCGCAGCACGCGCCCTTCCGCCCGGTTGCTGCACCGTAATCATAAAGCTGGAGCGTGATCCCGATGACTTCTGCGCCGGTCGCCGCCGCCAATGCGGCGACGACGGACGAATCGACGCCGCCGGACATGGCGACCACAATGCGGCACTCGCTTGCAGGGCGCGGCAGATCGAACAAGCTGGCAGGGTCCAGGGAGGAATCAAATAGGGTCGCAATATCCATATTGGCGCCTTTACACATCTGTGCGTATTCCTGCCAGTCGTGTGTAAATTAGTGCTGCGGCGAACCCAGTAGTCCTAACCATAAGTAAACTCCGGCTTTACCGTATGTTAACCATCGGGCCTGTAAGGGCATGGTTATGTACGAAACCCCAAACCTTGATTTTGCCTGTGCCGAGACATTGGAATGTACCGAATTGCGGCCGCTTGTGTGGCCGGAACTGGTGGCGCGATTCGCGGCAATGCGTGATTTCCGCCGCAGTCTGTCGGACATGCATGCACAAACTGGTGGCGCGTTTTCGGGCTTTGCTGACATTCGCGAAGAATTGTCGAACGAGGCCTGCGTTGACGATTCGGAGAATTATGAAGCCGCGGTGATTGAGCAGAAGCTTAATGAAATAGACCGCGGCGTTAACCTAAAAACTTCAGCCGCTGGCAAATGCCTTGCGCGTAAAGATCGGGACCAAGTTCATGGCATTAACCCCGTCGACCGAGAAACATCATGATTGAAAACCAGAAATTCCGCGCCGCACAGGTCATTGGCCCCCTCGGAGAGCCGCTGACGTTCAAGGACCTGCCGCCGCCAAGCACCAAGCGCTGGGTCGTGCGCCGCAAGGCTGAAGTCGTTGCAGCGGTTAACGGCGGGCTTATGACGATCGAAGAGGTGTTGGAACGTTACACTCTGACGTTGGAAGAGTTTGCTTCCTGGCAGCGTGCCGTAGATCGCTCGGGCATGCAGGGCCTCCGGGTCACCCGGATTCAGCATTACCGCGATCTGTACGAACGCCAGCTCAAATACTGATCTTAGTCTGGAATGAGCGAGGCGGATTCGCTCTTTCGGCACGCTTCAATTAATGTATCCTCACGACCGGGCCATAACGGGTCCGGGAACTCAATTGCGTTATCCCGCGTTTAGCAGGTGTATGTAACTGATTTCATAGAAGGAGGAAAATTATGGGGTGGATTGCAACTATCATAATCGGCGGGATCGCCGGCTGGTTAGCTAGCATGGTAATGAACCGTGATGCATCGATGGGTATTCTTTGGAATATCATTGTCGGCATCGTCGGCGGCATCGTCGGTAGCTGGATCGGTAAATTCACTGGATTCTTGTCCAGTGATGCAGGCTGGATCATGTATCTCGTCACTGCGGTTGTTGGCGCAGTCGTACTGCTCGGCATTGTGAACCTCGTCCAGCGGGGCAAAGTTCGCTAACCGAACCTTACGATAACGCTTACCAAGAGCGGGGTGGCCACGGTCACTCCGCTTCTTTGTTATTGGCTTCGTTTGTACGGGGGATTCGGATCGCTGGTCGAATAGATAAGTCGCCGGTCGAGCGGTTTATTGCCCCGCGCGTCCCGCCGGTCTATAGTTCCCATGACACACCGCCGCTTGCCTGCAAGCGGTGATCTATGTCTATAATACACCTATCGGGCGGCATATACAGCCACTCTGTCTGATGACTAAGGCAATCGCGCAATGAATTACGAAACGACCGTCACGTCGGGTGGAGCCCATTCTTATAGTGCCGAATTGCCGGGCCAGGACGCTGGCGCGGCTGCGAAAAAGGTGCGCAATGTTGGCCTCATCCTCATTGGATTGGCCATTTTGGCAGCATTGAGCTTTTATCTGCTTCGTCCAGCCGGCGGCGCTGGCGCAGATGCCCAGCAGCTTCCGGTTATTTCCGTAATCACTCCTGGCCGGACCACAATTCAGCGCGAAATTACCGCTACCGGTACATTGGCGGCTCGCCGTTCGTTGCCTGTCGGAGTTGCTGGCGAAGGGGGCCGTGTCGTTTCTGTCCTGGTTGACGCTGGACAATGGGTAACTGCCGGACAGATTTTGGTGGTGATCGACCGTTCCGTACAGAACCAGCAAGCGGCTAGCGCCGGGGCTCAGGTTCAGGTTGCACAGGCAGACGCACGGCTTGCGCAATCCAATCTTGAACGCGCACTGAAGCTGGTCGATCGCGGTTTTATCAGTACTGCGGATGTCGATCGGCTGACCGCAGCCCGTGATGCCGCCACGGCCCGGGTCAACGTGGCTCAGGCGCAGGCCGGCGAACTCAGGGCGCGCACCGCACGCCTTAATGTGGTCGCGCCTGCTTCCGGACTGGTGCTCGAACGTAATGTGGAGCCAGGGCAAGTGATCAGTTCCGGCTCCGGAGCGTTATTCACGATTGCCAAGGGCGGTGAAATGGAACTGATGGCCAAGGTCGGGGAGTCTGACCTGGCGAACCTCTCGGCTGGAGTAAGCGCCGAGGTGACACCAGTTGGGTCGGACAAGGTTTACACCGGTCAAGTCTGGCAACTCGCTCCTACTATCAATCCGCTAGACCGGCAGGGCACGGTCCGCATTGCACTGCCTTATGCTGAAGGACTGCGTCCCGGCGGCTTCGCCAGTGCATCAATCAAGAGCGGGACGGTGGTGGCGCCAATGCTGCCTGAAAGCGCGATCCAGACGGATGATAATGGCGCATATGTCTTTATTGCCGGCAAAGGCGATAAGGTTGAACGCCGCGCGATTGTTACAGGTGCCGTCACCGAAAGTGGAGTGATTATCTCTGAGGGTCTAACTGGGTCTGAACGCGTAGTTCTGCGGGCTGGCGGCTTTCTTAATCAGGGTCAGACAATCAAACCGACCAAGGTGAAAAGCTAACACCATGGACTTCAAAAATATTTCTGCTTGGTCGATTCGCAATCCAGTGATTCCGCTGGTGATGTTTGTTGCTGTCTTGCTGGCAGGCATCCTGAGCTTCAACCGCATGGATATCGTCAACATGCCGGATGTTGAATTTCCAGCAGTGAGGATCTCCATTTCACAGCCAGGTGCTGCCCCGAAGGAAATCGAGAACCAGATCACGCAATTGGTGGAATCTTCGGTTCGTTCGGTCAGCGGGGTCAATTCGATCTCGTCAACGGCCAGCGAAGGCAATTCGAGCACTTTTGTCGAGTTTGAAATCGGTACCGATCCGAATGATGCTATCGCAGAAGTAAAGAATGCGGTGGATACTGTCCGAGGCAGCCTGCCTGACGGGATCCTCGAACCACGCATCAGCAAAATTGACGTGTCTGGCGGTTTTCTGGGCATTTATGCAGTTGAAGCCGATGACATGACGATCGAACAGCTTAGTTGGTTCATTGATGACAGCGTAGCCAAGCGGCTGCTGGGCGTTGAAGGCATGGCCGAAGTTAATCGGATTGGCGGCGTAGACCGGGAAATAGAAGTCATTCTGGACCCCGCGCGCATGCAGGCGCTGGGCGTTACTGCAGGCCAGATCAATGGTGTCTTGCGGCAGGATAATGTCGATTCTGCAGGCGGCGTTGCCGAAGTTGGCGGCACCCGCCAGTCTGTCCGTGTGCTTGGTAATAACGAAAGCGCATATGCGCTTGGCGAGCGCCAGATAAGGCTTGGCGGTGGTGCCACCGTGAAGCTGGCTGATGTGGCAACGGTCCGTGATGGTTACGGTGAGCGTAGTTCGATTGCTAAGCTGCGCGATAAGGAGGTGGTAAACTTCGCTATGTCGCGCGCCAAGGGCGCGTCAGATGTGACCGTCTTCAACGGTGCGCTGGAGGAAATTTCCCAGATCCAAGCGGAAAACCCTGGAATCCGGATTATCGAACTGCGTAACACAGTCGAATATACCTACAGCCAGTATAAAAGTTCGATTGCAGCTATGATCGAAGGCGCGATCTTGGCGGTGGTCGTGGTGTTCTTCTTCCTGCGTGATTGGCGGGCGACAGTGATTTCAGCGATCGCGATTCCGCTCTCCGCAATCCCCACATTCTGGTTCATGGATCTGGTCGGGTTCAACCTCAATATGCTCTCCCTGCTTGCCCTCGGTTTGGTCGCTGGGGTGCTGGTTGATGATGCGATTGTGGAGATTGAAAACATCGTACGCCATATGCGCATGGGCAAATCCGCCTATCAGGCATCAATCGATGCAGCTGACGAAATCGGTCTTGCGGTGGTGGCAACATCGTTTTGTATCGTTGCGGTGTTCTTGCCTGTCGGCTTGATGCCCGGGGTATCAGGCCAGTTCTTCAAGAACTTCGGTATCACGGTGGTTATTGCGGTGCTGATGAGCCTTGCTGTCGCGCGAACGATCACCCCGATGTTGGCAGCATATTTTCTCAAATCCAAAGGTCATGCTGAACATGGCAGCGGTCCGTGGATGGATCGTTATATGAGGATCTTGGCGTGGACGCTGGATCGTTCAAAAATGGATGCAGTGCGGGATTCGCTTCCGCAAATCCGCAGCCGGTTTTACTATTATTTTGCGATCATCGTGTTTGTGGTGGCACTGCTTGCTGTGCCGGCCATCACGATTATGCAGTCCTATGCCTATATTTCCGGATTTGAAATGCCCGCAACGATCGCCAATGCGGTATCATCAGAGCCGGGATCATTTTTGGCGGATCTGGTAAAGCGCCCGCTCGAAATTTTTCAGCTGATCGTTGTAGTGGCACTTGGCCTCACATCGATGTGGTTGGTGGCCCGCGCAGGAGCCTTGATTTCCGGCTTGTTTGCTGAAGGGTTCGCCAATTTCTATCGCTTCGCTAGCGCCCGATTGCTTGACCACCGCGTGTGGATGCTCGGGATTGGCTATTTCGCCTTCCTTCTGACAATTTTGCTATTTGCCGCAACGCCGCAGCAATTCCAGCCCGACATTAATCAAAATGACAGCCAGATAGAGATCGAACTTGTTCCGGGCACGACACTAGCTGAAACCGGCAGGGTAACCGACAAGGTTACGCAGATATTGTACCAGCAACCCGAAGTAGAGCAGGTGCTTGAACGGATCCGTGAAGGTAATGCGACGCTTTACATCGGGCTAAAGAAAGACCGCGAAAAGACCTCAAGCGAATTCGCGCGCGATCTGGCGCCTGTGATGTCGCAAATACCTGACGCGCGGGTGCGGTTCCAGGCACAGTCGGGCGGCGCCGGCGGAGGCGGCGGCACCGGGCGTGACATTTCAATTATGCTCGTCGGGTCCAATCCAGACCTGTTGAAACAAACGGCAGCCAAGCTGGTTGATGAAATGCGCGGGCTCGACACGGTGGTTGCCCCGCGCGTCAGCGCTGACCTTCGCCGGCCCGAGCTGATCATTACGCCGCGCGCGGATCTCGCCGCCCAGTTGGGCGTGACGACATCTGCTCTCAGTCAGGCGATCCGTATCGCAACTATGGGTGAAATTGATCAGAATGCGGCAAAATTCTCTCTTTCTGAACGCCAGATACCGATTAGGGTTAAGCTTCCTGCGCAATCGCGTACTGATTTACAGACCATTGCCAATCTACCGGTCCAAACGCTCAATGGCGGATCGGTCCCGCTCGACCGGGTCGCGGAAATCTCCTTTGGTTCAGGGCCGACCTCGATCCAGCGCTACAACCAGTCGCGGCGCGTCTTCGTCGGCGCTGATCTTGCAAGCGGTGTGCTCAAGGGTACAGCGACAGAGCAGATTGATGCGCTGCCGATCCTCTCGAGCCTTCCCAAAGGCGTAAGCAGGGATGTCGTTGGTGAAGAAGAATGGCAGGCGGAACTGTCCGACAACTTCATTATAGCCGTGATTTCAGGCGTCTTGCTGGTCTTTGCCGTTCTGGTGCTGCTGTATAAGCGGCTGATGTCGCCGCTGGTGAACATGGGTTCGCTCGCGCTGGCCCCGCTAGGCGGTATTTTTCTGGTCTGGCTGGTTGGCCAGCCACTATCAATGCCGGTGATGATCGGGGTGTTGATGCTGCTGGGGATCGTGTCGAAAAACTCCATCCTCCTGATCGATTTTGCGATCGAGGAAATGGCTACTGGAACCAGCAAGTTAGAGGCGATCATGGAAGCGGGCCATAAACGGGCCCAGCCTATCGTCATGACCACAGTCGCGATGACAGCGGGCATGGGGCCTACAGCAATTTCGCTTTCGGGTGATGGCGCGTGGCGGGCGCCGATGGGCACTGTCGTGATCGGCGGACTGATCTTGTCGACCCTGCTGACCCTGCTGATTGTTCCTGCAGGCTTCAGTCTGGCTGATGGAATTGAGCGGCGCCTCGGGCCGTGGCTGCGGCACAAGTTCCTGACATACCGGCCGGGTGATGAGAATCGTCCGCTAAAGGGCGCGGCACCGTCTGGGCCGGAGGTTGCCCCGGCCGAGTGAGCGTCATCCCCTCCCCGACAGAAGTTAATTCGCCAGATCTAAGCGGTGTCAATGTGATGACTGCGGATCGGGCCCGTAATATGCGGCTCGCCGCCACTGGAATGCTGGTGGTTATGGCCGGGCTGTTCCTGCTGGCCCGCCATTATGAAGCGCTTCATCCGGCATGGGGTTATCTGCATGCCTTTGCAGAGGCGGCGATGATCGGCGGCCTGGCCGATTGGTTTGCGGTCACTGCCTTGTTCCGTCACCCTATGGGCCTGAAAATACCGCATACGGCGATCATTCCGGAGAATAAGGACCGGATCGCTGACACGATGGCTCAGTTCTTGCGCGACAATTTCCTTACCCCTTCGGTCGTGGCGCGGCGGATGCAGGCGATGAATATGGCGCAAGCTATTGGCGGCTTTCTGGTGGAACCCAAGGCCGGCACCGGATCTCGCATCGGAGCGGGGGCTGCAGAATTGTTCGCGGGTGTGCTGGAGTCGCTTGATCCCGAGCGGCTGGGCGGACAGGTTAAATCGGGCCTCAAACTTCAGCTCGCCAAGCTCGAAATTTCGCCGCTAATTGGCCAGATGCTCACTGCTGCGATTGCTGATCGGCGGCATTTACCCCTGATCGACGGGTTCGTGCGCTGGGCTGGACTTACGCTGGAAGACAATGAGGAAATGGTCCGCGAGGTTGTTCACGAGCGGGCCAACGCGCTGATCCGCTGGGTTGGGTTGGACGAAAAATTGGCCAATTCCGTGCTCGATGGCCTGTACCGGTTGCTCGCTGAAGTATTGGTCGATCCCGAGCATCCGCTGCGCAGCAAGATCGAGGAAGGGCTGGAGAAGCTCGCCCATGATCTGATCCATGACCCCCCAACCCGTGAAAAAGTTGAGAGCATGAAGCGCGAATTGCTCGACAATCCAGCAGTGGCTCGGTGGTGGGAAGGCGTGTGGGAACGTATCCGCACAGGTCTGATTGCGATGGCCCGCAATCCGGACAAGAGCTTCGCAGGCATTCTCGGTCCCGGTCAATTAGGTAGTAGCCTGGTTGAACTGGGCACGGCTCTGCGCGATGATCCGCAATTGCAATGGCAGGTCAATCGTTTCGCCCGCCGGACAGCAGTTGGCGTCGCGACCCGCTACGGCGGTCAGATAGTGCGATTGGTGTCCGAAACTGTCAAACGGTGGGATGCGCATACCGTAACGGACCGGATAGAAAGTGCAGTGGGCCGCGACCTCCAGTTTATCCGCATCAACGGTACGTTGGTTGGCGGCCTCATCGGGGTCACGATCCATTTCTTGGATGGGGTGTTCTGATGCGCGGTGCCAATGGGACCCCTGTGATCGAGACTGCGCGGCTGGAACTTTTTCAGCCGCAGGCAAGCGACATTGACGGCATTTTCATGATCATGGCCCGCCCGGAAACGCGGCGCCACCTTGGGCCAACCGATGCCAGCATGGCGGACAGTTTTGCCCGCCTTCTGCGCAATGGCGGCAGCTGGTCCTTTTATGGCTATGGTTCCTTCATCGTCAGGCTGAAGGGGCAACAGGGGATCCTTGGCACCTGTGGGATATTCCGGTCTTATCGCGGTTTCGGCACCGATATGGACGACAAGGGGATGGACGATGTGCCCGAAGCAGGGTGGATCATAAATCCAGATCATTGGGGCAAAGGTTACGCGCGGGAGGCGATGGACGCAGCTCTGGCGTGGTTTGATGCCGAGCATGGGCCGGTGCGGGCCACCTGCATTATCGAAGAAGGGCACACTGTGTCTGAACGCCTTGCCGAGGCGCTCGGCTTTGCCGCCTATGATCGGCATGAGCCGGATGATGAACCATCCCCGCTCGTTCTGTACGAGCGGCTTCCTAAGTAGCATACCCTAGGCCCGTCTCAGCCTTACGATCACCATCAAATCATACCCTTAGCCGGCTGGGACACTCTGTTTCGGCGAATAAGGAACATAGGGACATGACATCATCCAGCCGGGTATCCTCAAACCAGGGTAATGGAGCGCGACGCGCGGACGGTCTCAATCGAACAACGGGCAGGTGATGGGGAAAGCGAAACCTACACTATCGCGGATGAAGCCGCCCTCATCCGCACTGAAGCGGGCGCAAGCCTTATTCTGGCATCACGCTGCGCCAATGCGCGCTGCTCGACGGATGGGAACAGGCGATGCGAGAGCGCGGTGGCGGCAACTCAAATGCTGACCTGGCCGCGAAACTGACGGCCGAGCGCGACATCGTGAGCAGCTTTCTGTTTGAAAACTCGCCGGGCGATATCACAAGAAATTTGACCAAGGAGCGAGCGCTGCAGGTGGCCCGCCGGGTGCTGCGTCATTGCGCGGGGTCTGAGCCGAGCCACCTAATCAAAGCTCTAGCTTAGAGTAGCGGCGCTTCCGGCATTTATATCCTGAAGCGCCGCCCGCTCAATGAGCTTAATGGTTTAAAGCTTCCCAGTAAGTTCCGGGACAATCTTGAACAGATCGCCGACCAGGCCGATATCGGCTACTTGGAAGATCGGTGCTTCTTCATCCTTGTTGATCGCGATGATCACTTTGGAATCCTTCATGCCCGCCAGATGCTGGATCGCGCCGGAGATACCGATCGCGAAGTAGGCTTCCGGCGCCACGATCTTGCCGGTCTGGCCGACTTGGTAATCGTTGGGGACATAACCTGCATCGACTGCGGCGCGCGATGCACCCACGCCTGCGCCCAGCTTGTCCGCCAACGGAATAATGTATTCTTGAAAAGTCTCGGCATCCTTTAGCGCGCGGCCGCCGGAAACGATGATTTTTGCGCTGGTCAGTTCGGGGCGTTCGTTCTTGGCAATCTCGGAGCTGACAAAGCTGGACAGGCCCGCATCGCCGGTGCTGGACACGGCCTCGACTGTACCGGAACCGCCGGTAGTCTCGGCCTTGTCGAACGCAGTTCCGCGCACCGTAACCACTAGTTTTGGATCGGAGCTAGTCACGGTCGCGATGGCATTGCCGGCATAGATCGGACGGGTGAAGGTCTTGTCGCCTTCGACCGAGAGAATATCCGAGATCTGCATCACGTCGAGCAGCGCCGCAACGCGCGGGGCAATGTTCTTGCCGGTAGTGGTGGCGGGGCAGATGAAGGCATCGTGATGCCCCATCAATTCGGCTACCAACGGCGCGACATTTTCTGCCAGAAGATGTTCGAAAGCAGCATCGTCAGCGAGATGGACCTTGCCCACGCCCGCAATTTTGGCGGCTTCATCAGCAACCCCGGCGCAGCCTGCGCCCGCGACCAGCAGATGGACTTCGCCTAGCTTGCCTGCAGCGGTCACTGCAGCCAGCGTTGCGTCCTTGACGGACTTGTTGTCGTGTTCAACCCAAACGAGCGTCTTCATAGTCGTGTTCCTTTCAGCTGGGCCGCTTACGCGATCCCCAGCGCCTTCAGCTTGGTGACCATCTCATCAACGTCGGCGACCTTTTCACCAGCCTGCCGCACCCGCGGTTCGGACACATTGGTGGTTGCCAGGCGGGGTGCGGTATCGACCCCGTAATCGGCCGGGCTCTTCACATCGAGGGTCTTTTTCTTGGCCTTCATGATATTTGGCAGCGAAGCATAACGCGGCTCGTTCAAACGAAGATCGGCGGTGACAATCGCGGGCATCGTCAGCTTGACCGTTTCCAGCCCGCCATCGACCTCGCGCTTCACGATTACGCTGTCACCATCTATCTCGACGGTATTCGCAAAAGTGCCTTGCGGACGGCCCATCAGCGCAGCCAGCATCTGGCCGGTCTGATTGGAATCGTCATCGATGGCCTGCTTGCCTAGGATTATCAGGCCGGGCTGTTCTTCCTCAGCAATGGCCTTGAGGATCTTGGCAACCGCGAGTGGTTCTACCGCATCGTCGGTTTCCACCAGAATCGCACGGTCGGCACCCATGGCCAGCGCGGTCCGGAGGGTTTCCTGCGCCTTGGCCGGGCCAACGGACACAGCGATGATTTCTTCCGCTTTGCCAGCTTCCTTAATGCGGATCGCTTCTTCGACCGCGATCTCGTCAAACGGGTTCATGCTCATTTTGACATTGGCGAGGTCGACCCCCGACCCATCCGCCTTGACCCGCGGTTTGACGTTATAATCGATGACCCGCTTTACGGGTACGATGATTTTCATCTGCTACCATTCCTCTTCAAAATTTTACCGCAGGCTTAGCTTGCGCTTACGTAAACGTCAAGCTCAAGTCAGGCGGGCTGTCATTTCTCAACGCACCAATTGCCTTGGTGTTTCCAGTTCCGTTGTGCGCGCTCGTCAGGCCGCCTGCTTAACCGCGGCCACAATCTTTCTCGCGGCATCGCCTAGGTCGTCTGCGCTAACGATGGGAAGGCCGGAATTTGCGAGAATTTCCTTGCCCTTGGCCACATTGGTGCCCTCCAGGCGGACCACCAGCGGGACGGAGAGGTTCACGTCCTTCGCTGCGGCTACGATCCCGTCAGCGATAATGTCGCACTTCATGATGCCGCCAAAGATATTCACCAGAATGCCTTCCACTGCCGGATCGGACAGGATCAGCTTGAATGCTGCGGTAACTTTTTCCTTGGTCGCGCCGCCACCAACATCAAGGAAGTTGGCGGGGAATGCGCCGTTCAGCTTAATGATGTCCATTGTCGCCATGGCCAGACCAGCGCCATTGACCATGCAGCCGATGTTACCGTCCAGCTTGATATAGGCGAGGTCGTGCTTGCTTGCTTCGACTTCGGCCGGATCTTCTTCGGTTTCATCGCGCAGCGCCTCGACATCCTTGTGCCGGTACAGTGCATTACCGTCGAAGCTCATCTTGGTGTCGAGCACCAGCAGCTGGCCGTCTTTTGTTTCCACCAGCGGATTGATTTCCAGCATCTCGCCGTCAAGGTCCATGAAGGCGGTGTACAGCTGCTTCGCAACTTTCTGGCACTGCTTGTTCAGATCGCCGGACAATTCCAGCGCGAAGGCCACGGCGCGGCCGTGATGCGGCATGAAGCCTTGGGCGGGATCGATGGTGATGGTGGTGATTTTTTCGGGCGTGTTATGCGCCACATCTTCGATATCCATCCCGCCTTCGGTCGATGCGACCATGGCCACCCGTCCGCTCGCGCGGTCGACCAGCATCGCGAGGTAATATTCGCTTTCGATGTCGACGCCGTCGGTCACATACAGGCGGTTTACCTGCTTGCCTTCATCACCGGTCTGGATGGTGACGAGCGTATTTCCGAGCATATCTTTTGCATCAGCTGCAACGTCTTCGATGCTCTTCGCCAACCGTACGCCGCCCTTGGCATCCGCGCCTAATTCCTTGAACTTACCCTTGCCGCGGCCGCCCGCATGGATCTGTGCCTTCACGATATAAAGCGGCCCGGGCAGCGCCTTTGCGCCTGCAATTGCCTCTTCAACGGTCATTGCTGCGTGGCCAACGGGGATACCGATGCCGTATTTCGCGAGCAGTTCCTTGGCCTGATATTCGTGAATGTTCATGGGGCGTCCATTGCTTCTAATGAGGAAAATTTAGGTGCGGCGCCGCCTAAGCATGGATTGCGGCGCTTGAAAAGTGCTGCGTCCGCTTCCAACAGCGTTATTCCATGATCGATCACGCCCGACTCCAGAAAATTGTCCGAGAAGCAGGGCGTATGGCGTTTAGCCGCTGGCCCGGTGCAGGCCACAGCGTGGATGTGTGGGAAAAGGAGCCCGGCAGCCCGGTCAGCGCCGCCGATATCGAGATAGACGGCTTTCTCAGGCGCGAGCTGGGGCGTTTGCTGCCTTCCGCAGGGTGGCTGTCCGAAGAATCGGTGGATGATGCAGTGCGATTGGGCAAGGGACTGACATGGCTGGTCGATCCGATCGATGGAACCCGCGATTTTATCAGGGGGCACCCCGGTTGGTGTATCTCCGTCGGGCTGATCAGCGAAGGAAGACCCCTGATCGGGATGCTGGCGGCCCCGGCGCGGGACGAAGAATGGCTCGGCATCGCCGGACAGGGCGCATGGCGCAATGGCGCGGTGCTGACGGCATCGAGCAGGAAAGAATTTCCCGGTTCGCGCGTTCCCGCCGATTCGCTCCCTGCCGCCGACAGCGATCTGGTGACGGTGGACAAGCCCAATTCGATTGCCCTGCGGATCGCGATGGTGGGCGCAGATGAGGCTGACTTGCTCGCCACGCTGCGCTGGGGGTTTGAATGGGATATCGCCGCCGCCACTCTGATCGCCCGCGAAGCAGGCGCGGCGGTCAGCGATGCTTTCGGCGCGCCGCTCAATTTCAACAAACGCGATCCAAGGGCGTTCGGGCTGCTGGTAAGCTCGCCGGGAATCCATTCAGCGGCAGTGGAACGGCTGGCGGACCGGGCGGCGGAACTGGTGGAGAAGTAAAGCGGGGCTGGGTTATACCAACCTGCATTGATCACGACCCACGCGCCCATTTGCGACGGCCGATGGTCATGATGTGCCATGGCTGATCGACAAGCTTGTTCCAAGCCTCGCAGCAGTGGTCGACGATGTTGTCGTGGG
>Ga0335396_10001657_pt1 | contig 28359 bp, 18 predicted proteins | sample FRY02_FD_205743 | JGI IMG/M metagenome (GOLD analysis project Ga0335396, IMG submission 205743) | Freshwater microbial communities from Lake Fryxell liftoff mats and glacier meltwater in Antarctica - FRY-02 (spades assembly) (version 2) | ecosystem: Environmental > Aquatic > Freshwater > Ice >... | reverse complement strand
GGCAGCTTACGAAACCCGATTTCAACCTCAGGAAAATCAAGAAGCCATCCCAATGAAATGCCTGACACTAAGCGGCGTCTGCATGAGTATCCTGACGCTGACTTTTGCCGGATGTTCAGAGACTGCGGTCGATGTAACGACCACAGATAAAACAGAACTTGTCAATTCATACTGCCCGATCATGGGCAGTCCCGTTGACGCGACAGATCTTGAGCCCTCGCTGGTAAAGGACTGGAACGGCAAGAAAGTTGGTTTCTGCTGTCCGCCTTGTCTCGAAGAATGGGACGAACTTTCCGACACGGAAAAAGCCGACCGGATTGCAAAACCGCCTCAGGGCCACAGCGATACTGTGCACGACCACAACAGCGCCGCCGAAACCAGTTCCACTTCAACAGCTCCCGAACCGACCGTTGTTGAGACGCCTGTATCGCAATAAGTCCCGCGATGTTGGGGACGGAAAATTCTGGCTGACTTCATGATTCATCATGGCACACGAATTCCTGGTGAAACAGGACACCGGCCAGCCCGTGATTTTTAATTGTGTCGTCCGAAGACATGCATGTTATGCCTGACACTGAACTGCCGCCTGCTGAAGTGATTGTTGACGAGGCGCCGATGACCGGCAGATTCAACATGACCATGGATGCGACGATGCTTCAGCTGGGGGCGTTTCGAAGCGTTAGCGTTGTCCGAGTTTATCAGTGGTCGGCACCGACAATCACGTTGGGTTATTTTCAGGCGACAGCGGGTCCTCAGGAAAATCCATTCCCGAGCCTTCCGAACGTCCGGCGACTCTCTGGCGGCGGAGCGATTCTGCACGACCAGGAACTTACCTATTCCTGTGTTCTTCCGACGACTCATCCAGTGCGACAGGACCCGTCATCTCTTTATACAGCGGTGCACTTGAGCCTGATCAGCCTGCTCAGGAGATGTGGTATCGATTGCTCCCTGCGCAGTGAATTTGATGCGGCGCAGCCAGAACAACCGGAGATCGATCCGGAACTGACCTCGCAACAAGCAGAACCGTTCCTTTGCTTCCTGCGCAGAAATCCCAGCGACATCGTCCACGCTTCCGGGGCAAAAATTGTGGGGAGTGCCCAGAGACGCCGGAAGGGCATTACCCTGCAGCATGGAAGCATCCTGTTGTCGGCATCTCACATCATTCCTTCTGTCCCGGGAATCCAGGAACTCAGCCCTGAATTCGACGCCCCGCGATTCAGCCGAGACCTTGGAGCAGCAATTGCGCAATCCATCAGTAACGAATGGAAATTTCGTTGCTACAGTGCCGAAGAACTGTCTGCATTCGCTAAAATGGAACAGAACGACTCCACCTTTTGACGAACTTGCGGAACCCGCCACGACATTAGGCCAGAAACGCGGCCAGAAAACTGAAGACCATCGCAGCAAAATCACGGAATAGGGCCGGTAACTTCTGGCAGGACGCGTTTTTCATTAGGGAGCTCTCTTGATAGCGGCTGCACTGGGGGAAGTACAAACGCTGGCGATGTTGCAAAACTGCAACAGAGTCGACGCCGGGCCGATCAAAAAAAATCTTCACCACTGTGAAAAAGGCCAGAGGAGAGTGCAGCCGAGAGTTGCAGTTCGGCGATTTTCACTGAAAATGAAATGAACGATGTCCAACAAAACCGAAAACGGCTCTTGAACAAAGCCAAAAATGGTCAGGAAAACGTTTTGAAACGGCTTTAATCGGGCACTGGTGATCACATTCGCCAGCAAGATAAATTTCTGTACACCAGTACTTTTCTTTGGTGCATTTGAACCTTTTTAAGCAATTTTGTGCAGGCGTTCATCCTTTTAATGCTGGCAGTTGCGAAATGAATTGCTACATTCTAAATCTACCGAACACTCACGCATCCTGTCTATTTGCGCCAAGATCCCCTGTTCGCAAGCCTCTCAGAAGGGCTTCGTATTCCTTCGGAGTTTCTCAGTTATGGTCGCAGCGGAACTGAAAGTTGTCGGCGGAAAACATGCCGGCCAGGTCATTCCCCTGAATCGGCGCAAGTTTCTGATTGGTCGGGAGCAGGATTGCCAGCTACGTCCGAACAGCGACATGGTGAGTCGCCACCATTGCGTTTTCAGCATTGACGATTTCTCTGTGCGCCTTCGTGATTTGGGCAGCACTAACGGCACGCTGGTAAATGGCGAGCGTATTCGGAAAGAAACAGTTCTTGGGGCCGGTGACCGCATCGTCATCGGTAATCTTGATTTTGAACTCGTGATTCAAGCCGGCGTAACGGCCTCGGAAGCAGACAGTAAGTCCATGCCGGCGATCCCACTTACCGCCGAGGATACTCAGGTCACATCTCGCACCGTTCTGGAACTGCCAACAGCTCCGTTAACCGTGACAGCGCCAGTGGTCGCTCAGCTAGAGGCACCACCAGCCGAAGTCTTTGCACAACAGGCACCGCCAGTTCAGATGACTGAGCCTGCTCTGATGCCGGCTGGGCAACTGATGCCGCAACAGTATCCCTATCAGCCAATGATGCAGCCAATGGGCTATCCGGGCGGCATGTACGGCCAAATGCCATATCAACCAATGATGCCCGGCTATGGCCAGATGTATCCTCAGATGATGCCGCAAATGATGCCGCAGATGATGCCAGGCATGGCGTATCCGGGGCAGGAGCCTGCGGTTTCAGTGCCACAGGAAACGCTAAGCGCTCCTGGTGCGATTGAGGTGGCTCTGCCTGACCCATCCACGACAGGTGCAAAAGATTCGGAAGTTGCGAAAGGAAGCAGCGGGTCCAGTACTTCCGACACAGCAAAACCTACCGGTGCAGCCGACGCGATTATCAAGCAGTACATGGGACGTCGACCGGGCAATAGTTGAGATCAATTCATACACCTTCCACAGTACGGGCTTGTGGCTTTTCCGCAGGCCCGTTCTTCGTTTCCAGAGACAGCTTTTGCTGTCACCTGATGCTTGTCAGAGAGAATTGACGATGGCCGAACCAAACGATGTGCAGAGAAAGTACCGAGAGTTCCTCGACCTTATTCCGCTGACTTTGGCGCTGGCCGGTCTGCCGGCAAGCGACCACGGTAAATACTTTACGGCCGAACAGATTGAATCGCGGCTTTTCACAATTCGTCACGCCTGGAAAGCAGCTCGCCAGATCGCCCGCGAATGCATTCAGCCAGCCAATTCACAGCCCGCAACAACGGACGTCTAATGTGTGGAAAACTGCCCGCGCATCGGACCCAGATCAGAATCGGTCGACGAAGGCAGCACGATTGACGGCGCACATTACATCGGACCGCGAGAAACATCGCCCTGCGACTCACGGCTGAAAATTTAGCAGACTGCGTCCACCAAAAAAGATGTCGCTGCCGACATCTTCTGATCCTGCCGTTGATAAAGATTTAATATCCGGGGAAACATGGTGGTCACCAGCGAGTTTGTCAGCCCGAGCCAAACCAGCGAACGTTCACTGTCGACGGATAACTTTATTCTGAAGCCCGGCGATGGTTTGGTTTCCCAAGTTTGAATGGAGCTTTTCTGCCGCGGAAACCGTCAAGGTTTCAGGAAGTGCAAGTCTGTCTTGCCGCTCTCCGAAACGCCTGACGCGTTCCGCGACAAGTCTTGAAACGGGAAGCAGATCGCAGCTGTTTTCGAACCAGACGAATAGCAGGATCCCTGACAAGGGTCAGCGATAGACAAAGACCAGATACAATGACCCCAAAACCATCAGCACGACCAGGACGGCATCAGGCTCAACCACCCACAGTCGCTTCTCGGCGCGATAGAGCAGACAAAGCAGAGTCACACAGGTTGTCAGCACAACACAAACGCCGGTAATGGCATTAACCGGCGAAACAAGCGATAGAATCGGTTCGGAGCTCACCGAATCTGTCAGCCCCAGAATCAGCATGTTGAACGCGTTGCTTCCAAAAATATTGCCGATCGCCATATCGTGGGATTTCAGCCTGATGGCCGAAAACGTTGATATCATCTCAGGAAGCGATGTCATCAACGCCACAAAAACGGTCCCAAAAAATGTTCGACCCAATCCTGTCGAAACAGCCAGGGTATCGGCAGTGTGAGCCAGTTTGGGAGCCACTAAAAAAATCACCATGGCACAGGCAACGAAACCCGTTACGTTCGCAGGAAGACTGCGAGCATGCCCGGTCGGTTCGTCGGCAGGAAGGGCTGTGGTGAGAGAAACTTTCTGGTCCATGTACAACAGTCTGGCACAGAAACCGTATGTAAAGATTAATCCCCAACTGCACGCGCCCAGATGGAGGAAAGTCCATTTGGAACGCAGCAAAATGCCCAGCACTGCAATGGCCGTCATCAGGCAGGCGACAATTCCAGACAACGAATGGGCAACCGCATTACGGGAAAGAATGCGACCCGGAGTTCGAGAGACCAGATCCAGCATAGCAAGAATGAACAGGTTGATCAGGGAACTACCGAGGACATCCCCCGCCGTCAGGTCATAGGCTCCCATGCGCACCGCGTTGAATCCAAGTGAGAACTCCGGAAGGCTGGTCGCACCCGCCAGCAGAACCAAGCCTGTCACGGTCTTTCCAAGCCCCGACTGATCAGCCAGTCCATCTGCAAACTTCGATAAAAACATGGCAGCCACAACAATCACCGCAGCCAAAACCCCAAAGGTCAGTAACTCTGACATACGCCCCCCTCTGTGAAGCAATCAACATAATTCAAGCCAGCCCAAAGCCAAGTAAATTTCTTCCCCAACACCAGGGCGGTGACTACGTTCCATCTCGTCCCAGTCCCTGCTCCACGAACCGATTCTGACGCGGATGCTTGACACTCTTGGGAAATGCGAGTACTTTCCGGGCTGAATCCGGAAGGAACAGCGTAACAGTGGATATTTTTCCGCTGCTGACCGATTTTTCTTCAGGAAGTTTGCTGTTTGTCAGACCCTGAACGGCCTTCGAGGAACCTGAAATGGACAAGATGTAGGTCTTAGTCCATTTCTCCGATATTCAGAGAGTTTCACATTGTGAAATGTGCTTTGGAATCGGCAAGGTATTCGGCAGAGACTTCTGTTGACTTCGAAAAGTGGGACATAGCTCCCGCTTTTTTTTTAACCACGCACAGCACAACTAGACACCCAGTCATGAATGGCACGGAAATCCTCAGAATTGTCGATGCGATCCACCGCGACAAGGCAATTGACGCCGAAATCGTGTTTGAAGGGATCGAGCAGGCAATTTTGTCAGCAGCGCGAAAGCACTTCTCCGAAGAGGAGCAACTTGAAGTTCGCATCGATCGCGAGACCGGGGAGCCGGCCCTGATCTGCGACGGACGCATGCTGGATCCGGACCTTTTGGGTGATCTTCTGGGTCGAATTTCCGCTCAAACTGCCAAGCAGGTGATGATTCAGAAGATTCGTGAAGCAGAACGCGATACGCTTTACGAAGAATATCTGGAACTCCGCAGCCAACTAATCTCTGGCCAGGTGACTCGCGTTGATCGCGGGACGGTCATCGTTAGTTTGGGCAAGGTCGAAGCCATTTTGCCTCGCAGTGAGCAGATCCGAAAAGAAAATTATCGGACAGGCGACCGTGTGCGCGCGATCGTTCTCGACGTCCGAAAGGCGGGTTCTCGAGTCCGTGTTATTTTGTCGCGAACCCATGCCGATTTTGTGCGACGACTGTTTGAAGTCGAAATTCCGGAAGTCAACGATCGCGTGATTGAAGTGCGGTCGATTGCGAGGGAAGCAGGAAATCGTTCAAAAGTTGCCGTGTCCTGCAGCGATTCTTCCATTGATTGTGTCGGGGCGTGCGTCGGTGTCAGGGGCGCTCGAATTCGAGGCATCGTTGAAGAACTTGCTGGCGAACGCATCGATATCGTGCGATGGAATGACTCGCTGTCCATTCTGGTGCCAAATGCTCTGCAGCCCGCTGAAGTTGAAGATGTGATTCTTTGCCCAATGCTTGGCAAGGTGATTGTGCTTGTCCGGGAAGATCAACTCTCGCTGGCGATTGGAAAATTCGGTCAAAACGTGCGTCTCGCCTCCAAGCTTGTGGGCTGGGATATCAACGTCATGACGCAGGATCTGCTGGACCAGCAGCTTGATAAGTCTATCGAAGCTTTCTGTGTGATCCCGGAGGTGACTTCGGAACTTGCAGAAAACCTTGTTTCCCAGGGCTTCTTTACTTTTGATGATCTTTCAGTCATTGAACCTGACCAATTGGCAGAAATTGGCGGTCTGTCTGAGGAAGATTGCGACAATATCGTAAATTACGCCGACAGGGAAAGTCAGAGAATCGAAGTGGAAGAAAAGATCGCGGCCGATTTAAGAAAGCAGGCTGCAGCCCAGGGAGAGGTTCCTCGAGCAAAGGTCGAAGCAGCACCGGCGGCGGTGCCGTCAGAGGTTGTCGAAGCAGCACCGGCGGCGGTGCCGTCAGAGGTTGTCGAAGTTGTGGAAGAAACAGCACCAGCAGAAGATGTGTGATGAGTTGACTCAAGGGCAGGGTGTTTTTCCCTGCCATTTCATCCCTTGATCTTCGCAGCGCCGGTGCGAACATCAAAACAGAGGAGACACGGTCTTCAGTAACTGAACTAGGTTTTCGAACGGTTTTTCGTGTGTCTTTTGTTTTGACTGTAATCGGCATTCGCCGGAAACTGATCTTTATCATCGGTTCGTAGCAGCCGTGTTGTCGCGGAAGCCGCCTTTCTGCGGTAAATCGATCAGTCGTTGTGTGAGGTTCTGTGCCGCGTGTGCCTGGGTCAGTGCCCTGTGTCACATTTTGACGGCCTAAGGGGTTATGTTTTGAAGATAAGAATCTTTGCCCTTGCCAGAGACCTGGGCCTCGACAGCAAGGTGTTGATCGAGCTGTGTGAAGAAGCTGGCGTAAAATTGCGCAATGCTCTTGCGACGATCAGTGAAGAAGAACGAGACCAGGTGGTGGCGTATGTCCGCAAAAAAGGGACTCCAGTCACTCAGTCAGTTCCTGCTGTGGAGGTCACTCCTATTCGCGAATCGGTTGCTCATGGCGGTCGTGTTCGAGTGATCGGAACAGGCAGCGTTCGTTCGACCTCAGGTCGCACTTCGCAAGAGGTGGATGATGATGAGTCAGAAGAAACTGTAGAGGTTCACTATCCTGTGGTCGCTGAAGAGGAAATTCCGACGGCAGTAGAACCGCTGGTGTCTGAGGCCGTCGCGGAAGTTGAAGCTGAACCGCTGGAAGAAACGCCTGTAGAAGAAGTTGTGGCACCGGCAGAGGAAGTTGCTGAAGAACCGGCAGCGGCCACGGCAGAAGAAGTCCCGGTGAAAACAACGGCTGATATCGCGAGGCCGGAAGCGCCCGCGGCAAGACCACCGATCGAGCCGCAGGCTTCCGATGCGATGAAGCGGCCGCGAATGGCGCAGCCTCGCGAAATGCGTCCTATTGGTTCGGTCAAGGACCGTGAGCAGCAGGCCGCAGGGACTCCTGCAAGACCGTCCGGGCCGATTAAGGTCAATAAAGAGAAAACTCAGGCTCGTCCTATTGTTGCCGCCGCGCCGACCTACGTGGCGCCGACGATCAAGAAGCCGAAGCCGCGCGATGAAAAGGCTCAAAAGCCTGACATGTCGTTTAAGGGCATCGTGGACAGCAGCAGCCCGCTGGCTGATCAGCTGAAGGCCCTGCGAACGGCGCGTGAAGAGCATGAACGTGGCGGTCCTGCGCCGGCGGTTGCCAGACCTCGAGGCATGGCAAATCGGGGCTCATTGCTGAAAGAACTTCGTGAGACTCGCGAAGCAGAGCGGCAGGCCAAGAAGCTGAAACGCAAGAAGAAAGCGGGCAGCATCGAGCTGCGAACAACTGCGCAGATTTCGTTTCCGATCACTGTCCGTGCACTTTCCGAGGCTATTGGTCGTCCGGCGAAGTCGATTCTGGGAATCCTGTTCAAGCAGGGCCGAATGGTCACCATAAACGACGAACTGGGCGAAGAAGAGTCCATGGAAGTCGCTATGGAACTGGGCGTCGATCTGTCGTTCAAGCGAACGCGTGACATCGAAGCCGAACTGCTGGCATCGCTTGACCATGAAGATCCGCCGGAACTGATGCGCCAGCGTCCGCCAATCGTGACCATTCTTGGTCACGTAGACCATGGCAAGACGACTCTGGTCGACAAAATTCGTTCGGCAAACGTTGCCTCTGGTGAAGCGGGCGGGATTACCCAGCACATTGCTGCATATCAGGTCAATTACCAGGATCATCTGCTGACATTTGTAGATACTCCGGGCCATGCCGCGTTCGGAGAAATGCGATCTCGCGGTGCCAATGTAACCGACATGGTGGTCCTGGTTGTTGCTGCAGATGACGGCGTCATGCCGCAGACTGTGGAGTGTATCAGCCACGCCAAGAACGCTGGTGTGCCAATCATTATCGCCCTGAATAAGATGGACCTTCCGGGAATCGATGAACAGCGGATTCTTCAGCAGCTGGCTCAACACGAACTCCTGCCGGCCGAGTGGGGTGGCGAGTACGAAGTTGTCAGAACATCGGGTGCCACAGGCAAGGGCGTTGACAAACTTCTGGAAACACTGTTGTTGACGGCTGAATTGCATGAACTGCAGGCCAACCCGGATCGCGAAGGTCTGGGCATGTGTCTCGAAGCGTTCCGCGACGAGGGTCGCGGCCCGATCGCCTGGTTCATCATTGAAAAAGGCACTCTGCGTGTCGGTGACGTGGTGCTCTGCGGATCCACTTATGGCCGCATTCGATCGATGTACAACGATCGCGACGAAGCCATCTTTGAAGCTGGCCCCTCAATGCCGGTCAAGGTTTCCGGGCTTTCTGAAGTTCCGGGAGCGGGAGACCACTTCTTCGTTATGAAAGACATTGAAGAAGCCCGAGAAACGGCACAAAGCCGTTTGCATGAAGGTCGGACAGAGTCGCTGTCTTCTCGTGTCACACCGAGAACGCTGGAAGACATTTTGAGTGCTCCGCGAGAAGGGCAGGGTGTTCAGGAATTACCGCTTATTTTGAAAGCGGATACGCCAGGTTCCATTGAAGCTCTGCGGAGCGAGATTGGTAAATTTGACCATCCGGAAGTCAGAGTCCAGATTATTCACTCGGGTGTCGGCGGGGTAAACGAAAGCGATGTTTCGCTGGCCAGTGCAGCGGGCGCAATTATCGTCGCCTTCCACGTCATTGCGGAAGATCGAGCCCAGTTGCAGGCTGACCGTCTGGGTGTGGAAATTCGGCGATACAACATCATTTATGAAGTTACCGAACACATCAAGCTGGCACTACAGGGTCTGCTGCGACCAGAGCGTGTCGAAGTTTCAACAGGACGAGCCATCGTTCTGCGGACCTTCAGTATCAGCCGATTCGGAACTATTGCCGGCTGTCGTGTCCTGAATGGAACGATCGGCCGAGACAGTCGTGTGCATTTGATTCGCGATCAGAAGGTCATGAACAATTATCGAATCGGATCTTTGAAGCGTGAAAAAGATGACGCGAGGGAAGTCCGAGACGGGATGGAGTGCGGTATTCGGCTCGACGGGTTCAATGACGTCAAGGAGGGCGATCTGCTCGAAGCGTATCGAGTCGACGAGATCAAGCGGACGCTGTAATGCGAAGCGGAGGCCGGTGTCACACTAGGCCTCCCTGTTGCATCCCCGAGGTTTATGAAACTCCGTGGGATGATTGAACCGCTGACCTGGCAAGTGTGTCCAGGTCAGCTCCTGATTCTCGAAAGCAGCTGTCTATGTCAACCCGCCGCACCGCCCGAGTCGCCTCCATGATCAGGGAGGTGGTCAGCAGCGCAATTCTTTCTGAACTGCGTGACCCTCGCATCAAGAATGTGACGGTTCTGGGAGCTGACGTGAGCCCCGATCTTCGATATGCCACTGTACGAATTTCTGTAATGGGCGACGAAAAAGCGTCCTCATTAACGATGCACGGGCTGACTTCTGCCCGTGGGTATCTTCAGTCCAAAGTCGCCGAATACGTAAAAAGTCGCTATGCTCCGGAACTGCGATTCGTCATTGATGACGGAATCAGGAAATCAGTGGAAACCTCTGCCTTACTAAAGGATGTTCTCCCGTCTGACTCAGAAGACGAAGCTTCAGAGAACGACGGAGATTCAGACGTCGAAGGCGATGATGAAACGGAAACGGCAGATTCAGCAGTGGCGGAACCCGGAGAACAGGAATAGGACCATCCTGACTCCTGAACTCTCCGGTGGTATCAGTCGTAAATTTGAATTGTCCTTCAGTCGAACACAGGTCAGCAGGGAACAACAATGGGAACGGCCAAAGCCACAAAGGCAGCCGACAAGTCTCAGGTCTGTCGCAAACTTGTTACAGCCTTGCAGAAGCTGTACGGCAAGTCGGTGCCCAGAATCGACCTCTCCGTTGTGGAAACAATGCTGTTTGCGGCGTGCCTTGAGGACAATCCCTGGCTGCAGGCAGAAGCTTCGCTCAAGAAGGTTCTCACCGGCTACTTCGACCTGAACGAAATCCGCGTCAGCTCGGTTTCCGAACTGGAGCAGACCTTGGCGCCACTCAAGGATGCGGACTGGAAGGGTTTGCGAATTCGCTCCATTCTTCGATACGTCTTTGAAACGACATATTCATACGATTACGAAAAACTGCGTCGCCAGACGCTGGAGCAGGCTGTCAAAACACTGAACAAAGTGAATGACATCACTCCGTTCATGAGAGACTTTATTCTTCACGAAATTCTCGGCAGCCACGTAATCTGTCTCGACAATTCGATGCTGACGGCTGCTGAGTGGCTCGGACTGGTTCCAGCAAAATCCGACCTCGATGAAGCGTCTGAGTTTCTGAAGGGTGGCATTAAAAAATCTGAAGTTTCTGAGTTCTGTCATGTTCTCAGATGTCTGGCGACAGATCCAAAATTCATTCTGCGATTCACGGATCCACCGGATTCTGAACTGTCGATGGATGATGTGATGGACCGTCTGGCCGAACTCCAGGCACCGCCGAAGAAGAAGCCGGCTAAGCCAGCACCCGTTGTTGAACCTGTCCACGAGAAACTCGGTTCGTCCAAAAAATCAGCCCCGGCTCCTGTGACCGAAAAAGCGGCTGCGGAAAAGGTCTCCGCGGTTGTCCGCAACGTTCCGGCAAAGACCACTGCGCCAGCAGCAGCCAGTTCGAAATCCAGCTCCAAAACACCGCCGCCAGTTCCTGCAAAAGCAAGCTCAAGTAAGCCCGCTGCGAAGCCGGCGACTACAAAAATCGTTGCCAAGGTGACCGAAAAGGGCGTCTCCGGATCATCGGCTCGATCAGCCGCCACGAAGTCCGCCGAGGCAAAGAAAACAAACACGGACGCGGGCAAATCAACTCCGCGGAAGCCCAAAAAATAGCCAGTCACGCGACATTGGAGGTGCGAATCGCCTGAATTTGGCAACTCCGACTGGCTTTCAGAGCAATCCTCCTTCGGGGACTTTGATCAGCAACTCCCGAACCGAACTCGACAGAGTTAAGCTTCATACCAATAATGCGGACGCATCTCTGTTCCGTGCCATGGTTGAACCTTTTTCATCGCAGAGCCTGATCATGAAGCGTTCGGTATCTCTCTACTCGGCAGTTGTGCGCCAATTCCGTTGGCACCAACTGCTGATGGCCGCAATTTTCACCATTCAGACGATCAGTGTTATCGGAACACTTCAGGGAAGTAGTTTCGATGAGCCCGCGGCGGCCCAGGCGGATCCTGCGGACCCACCGCCTCAGGACGCTGATGCTGAAAAACCGGCACTCGATGGCCTGTCTGAACCAACCGAGAAGCCACGGGAGGTTAAGGACGAAAGCGATGCAATCGACCCGGCCAGCAAGGACACTCTGGCTTCTTACATGGCCGGACAAATATCGCTGAAACGCGGTGACCTTGAAGCGGCGGCAGAGGCGTTTCAGAAAGCGTCAGAATCAGACCCCAAGTCTGCAGTTCCGATCCGAGCTCTCGCGATGGTGCTTTTTCGCATGGGCAAGCCGGATGAAGGTGCGGCCATGGCTGCCAGAGCCATGCAACTGGATCCCAATGACTATGAGACGCGTCTTGAAATGGCAATCCTTCGCGGCAGCAATCGCAAGTTTGATGAGGCTGCAAAGTTGATTGAGGAAGCTCTTGGCTCAAAATCTCTTAAGGAACAGTCTTTCGATTTTATTCATGTCCATCAGGTTCGCGCGGCTGTTCTTCTGGAGATGCGTAATCTGGCCGGTGCAGCCGACAGCTACGAACTGATTCTCAAAGGGCTGGAGCGACCGGAAGATTTCATGCTCTCGGATCGTGAGCATAAAACACTGCTCAAGAATCGCATGACAGGGTATGAGGTCACGGGGCGAATTCTTCTGGAGGCAGGACGCGTTCCCAAAGCCATCGAAGCTTTTGAAGCACTGTCTCGCACAGAGAAAGATGTGCCGGGCGATCACAACCTGCTGCTGGCCCGAGCGTATTTCCAGCAGGATAAGCTCGAGGCGTGCGAGCAAAACCTGAATCGCTATTTCGAAACTGGTCTTCGCAGTGCTGAATCTCTGCTGCTGTTGCGAGATCTTTACGAAGCCACAACGCGATCCGATTCATTGACGACCCGCCTGGAAGAACTGACTGAAGAAGCGAATGATGCGGCTTCCGTAAAAATGTTTCTTGGTCAGGTACTGCTGGATCAGGGTAAGACCGATGAAGCCGCCGATGTCTACCAGTCAATTCTTGATACGACGGGCGAAGCCGACGCTTATCTGGGTCTTGTGCGAGTCGAAATCGCGAGGAGAAATCCAAACGCTCTGATCGCAACCGTGAATCGCGCGGCCAGATCTCGCATCACCATCGTTGAAATGCAGCCAATGGTAGGAAGTATTGCTGCGGTCGATGAATTTGCCAAAGAAGCGATTAAGGCATGCAAAGCCACGATCGCTGCCAAGCCAGGCGATATCCATCCAGCAGTGCCGTTCTTCTGTGCCCTTGTCGCTGAAGAACTTGAACTTGCCGCAGAGGAGGGAGAGTTACTCAAAACCACGCTGCAACTGAAACCGGACCGCGAGCTGACGATGCAGACGCTTGACAAGTATGGCATGAATCAGCTGCGTCAGGGAGAATACAATAACGCCGCCAAAATCTTTGAGCAGATGCTTGAAACGCCCGGGCTTCAACCGCTTGCACGCGTAAATACTCTGTTCAGAATATCAGCAGCGTATGCTTCCATTGAAGATTTGGGCGCTGCTCGAAAAGCACTTCAGCAGGCGCTCCTAATGGTGCCTGATGAACCACAACTACTGGGACGCCTCGCACTGGTCGAAGCTGCTGACGGACAACTTGAAGTTGCCGAAGACTTACTGCTGAAATCCATTTCCGGTTTGGGTAACAACCCGGACCTTCTGACGGAATCGCGTCTGCGACTGGCCGGCATTTACGCCCAGATGCGTCAGTGGGAAAATGCTTCTGAACAGTATCAGCAGGTGCTCGAAATGGAGGCTGTAGAAAAAGACACGGTCCGCCTGGCTCGGATGGGCCTTTCCAACGCCTTCGTTCAGAATGGCGACATGGAGCAGGGCCAGAAGGTGCTGGAAGAAGTGTATGAGGAAGATCCGACCGATCCGGGTGTCAACAACGACCTGGGATATCTTTACGCAGACCAAGGCAAAAACCTCGAGCAGGCGGAGAAAATGATTCGAATTGCTGTGGAATCGCAGCCGGAGAATCCCGCTTACCTCGATAGTCTTGGCTGGGTGCTTTTCAAGCAGGGCAAGAATGAAGAAGCCCTGGAACCACTCAAAAAAGCCAACTCCAATCCCGAGTATCAGGACGCCACACTTCTGGAACATGAAGCTGATGTCCACCAAGCTCTGCAAAAGTCTGATGAAGCAAAAGCGTTGTGGAAAAAGGCACTTGAAGTGGAGGAAAAGTCGAAGCGACCTGATGCGGCTATTCTTAAACGACTGAAGGAAAAACTGGGTGAGAAAGAATCAGCCGAGGCCATCAAACAATAAACTCTTCCAGGATTGATGAACGACGTCAGCCGTGCCTTCCTGCAAAGAAGGACCGGCTGCGACGGCAGATTGCAACAGCCCCTGATCACCCCTGCTTTAATCGGGCTCATGTTCAGTTCAATGCTTTCTTTTCCACGGTCATCCGCTTCAATCGAGATCTGAAAACCACTCATGGCCCGGAAGACCACCATCAAGAATGATGACGACGAACCGGAAGAACCAGTTCGTCCGAGTTTCGGCAGCACTACGAGTGCCGGGAATTTCGAAGACCCGAATCAACAACGATTTGACGACGAACTCCGTCCATCAAAACTTGAGGACATTGTAGGCCAGTTGGCGGTGGTGGAACGCCTTAGAATCCTCCTGGAAGCGACAAAAAAACGTAAGGAACCGCTCGGACACCTTTTGCTTGACGGACCGCCGGGGCTGGGCAAGACGACGATCGCGACTGTCATCCCGCGCGAACTGGGCACCGAATTGCAGATCACTGCAGGCCCGTCTCTCAGTGCCCCCAAAGATCTCCTGCCGTACCTGAGCAACGCCAGTTACGGCAGCGTGCTGTTCATCGACGAGATCCACCGGATGCCACCGACGGTTGAGGAATTCCTTTATCCGGCCATGGAAGATTTTCGCATCGACATCACACTGGGGGATGGCTTGAATGCGCGCACTATCAACATGAAACTGCAGCCGTTTACTCTGATCGGCGCAACGACTCGCAGCGGGATGCTGACCGCTCCGCTTCGTGATCGGTTTGTGAATCGAGAGCATCTGGACTTCTACACCACCGAAGAACTGTCCACGATCATCAGCCGGAACTCGCAAAAGCTGCGAACCGAAATTGCCGCTGAAGCAGCGCATGAGATTGCGATCCGCTCACGAGGCACTCCGCGAAAGGCCAACAACTGGCTTCGCTGGACCCGCGACTTCGCCGATGCGCGGGCCAACGGAAAGATCACTCTCGAAGTAGCTCGCGCCGCCCTTAAGATGAAAGGAGTCGATGACGCCGGGCTTGAGGAACAGGACCGCCGTTATTTGGAAACCATCATCAACGTCTTCAGTGGCGGCCCCGCTGGAGTCCAGGCGCTGGGACACACGCTCAATATTCCTGCGGACACTTTGGAAGATGAAGTCGAACCATTCCTGCTGCGTGAAGGTTTCATTCAACGCACACCTCGCGGCCGCATGATCACAGCCAAAGCGATGGCACACCTGGGCGTGACGTCGAAATCAAAAACCAAACCGCCGAAAGACAAATCTGATCCCCCTTCAGATCAGCGGGAATTGTTTTGACGGAACACAGGCACAAGCGGTGATCGCGACAACGGCCAGCATCGAAATCATTCCGAGTCGCCTGCATGTCTGCCTTTCAGGCCATCTGGAATCGAACATCACGCTTCTATAAAAGGTGATCTGCGAAAGTCGTCTGAACTCTGATACACAGCATAGCACAACCGAAGTCGGTGCTGCAGAAAGCATTTTGACACGGGCGTTACTAACAACAACACAAGGTCCCGGAACGATCCTCGTCGACTCCATTCCGACGCAGACCGTCTGGGCACATTAGACGGAACAAAATTCTTCCAGGATTTCTTCACCAAGCGCGAATTAGCCTGAATTGCGCACGGACTCGCTGAATGTTTCGATCGATGTTCGGCCTGCAGAAATGATCGCCATCGTTGGACGCAGTGGCTCGGGAAAAACGGAAGATAATCGCTACGTCAATCCGGACGTCGATCAATTGCCCAAACCAGACCGCCAGAAATTCCGCCAGCATGTGTACTGGTAGGCGAAGGCCCCGCGAAACACAATGCTCGTTCCGAGGCTCCAGCCTCGGAACGCACTGCACACAAGGCTCCAGCCTTGCGTGAATCTCGTCGCTGGAGGCTGGAGCCCAATGGTACTCACTTTGTCGTTTGACCGTGAGCCGCAAGGCGCTAGCCGCGGGTGTTTTGTAGGCGACCAACCCGCGGCTAGCGCCTTGCGGCTCACAAAGTGAGTGCCATTGGGCTGGAGCCTCCTGGCAGTGTGTTCCAGGGCTGGAGCCATGGAACAAGGTTAATGAGAGCGGGATTCGGCCTGATAGTCGAAATCAACACCCATTTTCATTGAGTCCGAAGTCTGATGGAGGCCCGCGAGATCGTCCGCGGTGAGGTTGCCAATCCCCTGGATCTTGGTTCGAACGATCGACACTTCACCGGGAATGCTGATCGCAGTCCGCCCAACACCACTGTTCTTGAAAAATCGGCTAACGTACGGAATTTTACTCACGATCGGGGTTCCCATCGTGCGACCTTCGGTAAGTTTGACAGAGTTTTTCAGCACAAGTGCGTCCTCGTCGACTGAAACAATCGTGCCAGCAACCTGTTCGATACTACGGCGCACGGAATTCGGTGTTCTGGAAACAGTTGAATGTGTCAGCAGACAAACGTGCTGTCCTGGCTTCAGCTCAGCAATCAGGCCTGGCGTAAAGTCTGATTGCTGGAAATGCCCTTCGATCTCTCGCAAGTCGTCCATCGAAAGTGTCGGCGGGGGGCCGGGCGGTCTTCGCCTGCGGTCAGCCGTCGTGGATGAGCTGGAGTCTTCTTGCTGGAAGAAATGTTCAATTTCAGTCAGTCGATCCAATGCTGGGCTCGGGGATGATGTGCCCAAAGCACGCTCAGAGGATGTCATCGTTTCGCTGGAAACGCGATCCAAAGCCCCAGGGACTTTGTGAACGGACGATCGGGCGGGAAATAGTGCGCAACCGCACTGCAGGACGACCGCAAGTATGCCGAACCACACTGAATTCCTGTTCATGGTTGATTTCTCCGATCGCGTCGTGTGCTGGTTCGCGTGACTTATTTCCAACAGTGGATTCACTCGTAATCAACTCCCATACGTTCCACTTGCAGGAGCAGTACCAGAGATTCTGCACCAGACGCAGACAATTCAAACGCACCTGCGATTTTGTCGCGTGAGATGACCACGTCGTCCGGCATCCTCAAAGACTCACGAATCGAACCATGAAGATCATCCTGTTTCTGAGAGTCCGCAGAGTCGCGGTTCTACGGCCAGCGAACTTCAGATGAGGTGTATCACCGTCCACAACGCCGAAACAATGGCCGATTAGCGTTCGAGGCCCCCGGATTTTGCGGACCGAGCCGGGATCCGGTGTGATTCAGCCGAAATTGCCGGTAAATGGCGTTACACTACCACTCGTTCCGAGGCTCCAGCCTCGGAACGCACTGCGCACAAGGCTCCAGCCTTGCGTGATGTCATCGCCGGAGGCTGGAGCCTCCTGGCAGTATGTTCCAGGGCTGGAGCCCTGGAACAAGGTAAGAGCTAGTATGTCCCTGAAATGCATTTACGATTTTGATGTTGTTGTCGTCGGAGCCGGCCATGCTGGTACCGAAGCCGCATTAGCGGCAGCTCGCATGGGCGCAAAAACGGCGCTGCTGACGATGAACTGCGACACCGTCGGCCAGATGAGCTGCAATCCGGCAATTGGCGGCGTTGCCAAGGGCCAGATCGTTCGCGAGATCGATGCGCTCGGCGGTGAAATGGGGCGAGTCATTGATAAGACCGGCATCCATTTTCGAATGCTCAACAGCGGTAAAGGTCCCGCCATGCACAGTCCGCGCGCCCAAGCGGACAAAAAGGCGTATCAGTTTGAAATGAAGAACCGAGTGGAGCTGCAGGAGAACCTGATGCTCTGCCAGGAGACAGTCGAGTCTATCGAAACAGAGAACGGAAAGATCACTGGGATTCGTGTCACTGGAGACGCATTCTACCGAACTCGTGCCGTGATTCTGACGACCGGAACATTTCTCAAAGCCATCATGCACACCGGCGAATCCAAAGCCGAAGGTGGTCGAGCAGGCGACAAGGCGTCCCACGGAGTATCCGGTGCTCTGAAGTCATTGGGCTTCGAACTGAGACGTTTCAAGACGGGCACGCCAGCTCGACTGAATGGCCGCACCATTGATTTCACTCGCTGCGAACCTCAACCCGGCGATGAAAATCCCGAACCATTTTCGTACATGACGGATCGAATTGAACAGTCGCAGATTCACTGCTATCTCACCAGCACGACTCACGAGATCCATGAACTCATCCGCGCTAATCTGCATCGAGCGCCGATGTATTCGGGTCAGATTCAGTCGACGGGACCGCGATATTGTCCGTCGATCGAAGATAAGGTTGTGCGATTCGCCGACAAGACTTCCCACCAGATTTTTCTGGAGCCGGAGGGTCGAAATACGCAGGAGGTTTACGTCAACGGAATCTCAACCAGTCTGCCGCGCGATGTGCAGGATGAGATTATTCGTCGCATCCCGGGCTGCGAGAAAGCTCAGATCATGCGTTATGGATACGCGGTCGAATACGATTTCGCTCCACCGACACAGTTGTATCCGTCATTGGAAACCCGACTTGTGGAAGGATTGTACTTCGCTGGTCAGATCAACGGGACAACTGGTTACGAAGAAGCGGCCGGGCAGGGCCTTCTTGCTGGAATCAACGCGGCGTTGAAAATGCAGGGCAGGGGACCGTTTGTGCTGGATCGCAGTCAGGCCTATCTGGGAGTTCTGATTGACGACCTCGTGACGAAAGGCGTCGATGAACCGTATCGCATGTTTACATCTCGCGCTGAGTATCGTCTGCTGCTGCGTCAGGACAATGCCGACCGCCGGCTGACTCCGCTGGGGATTGAAATTGGGAGCGTGACGCAGGAACGCATCGATCGCTTTCGAAAGTATGAAGATGAGCTGACCCGCGCGTTTGCCGCGATGACCAAACTGCGAGCCGTCGGGCAGACGCTGGAAGAGCACTTGCGTCGCAACACGATCACATGGGATGAGGTATATTCGCTGTTTCCGCAGCTTCTGGATTTCAACCTCACCGAGAACACCAAGCGGCAGATGATGATTGAAGCTCAGTATGCCGGTTATGTTCGTCGCCAGGAGGCAGAGATTCATCGCCTGCAGAAGGTGGATTCTGTCAAAATCCCAAACACCTTTGACTATCTGGCTGTACCGCAGTTGAGAACGGAGGCCCGCGAACGTCTCAATCGCCTGAAGCCCACAACTGTTGGACAGGCCAGCCGAGTCAGCGGAATTACTCCAGCGGACATCGCCATTCTGATGTTTTACCTGAAGCCAGTGTCGAGCTGAGGTTCTTATTGTCGGATCAGAACTGGACGCTCCAGATTGACCGCCGCCCTGCGCCATACGAGTCCGGTCGGTCGCTACCTCGATGCGCAACCGTAGGGGCGGCGAAAATGATTTAAGTGATTTTGGGAACAATTTTTATCGGGCCAAACCCTCAAATCCTCCTGAATACCCAGAAAAACATCTCCACTGGCGTAAAAACAGGCAAGCTGCGCAACGAAACTGCCGTTGACCGTCTTTTACGAATAGATACAATCGGTCGAGTTGAGGGTTGGCATGAACAGGGCGGCGTCTGTAACTCGAAGTACTTTCGGGGCTTACGGAGGTTTAACCTAGATTGCCTCAACGCGAAACTCGCGAATTTGGGCGAGTCACGCTGGGACGCAGGTAGTTCGATGCATTGCATTACCTTAGTTCGGCAGTGAAGCGTCAAGGACGGCGTCCGGCAGGCTGTCGGACGATGGAATGCTGCAGGTCGCAGCTCATCGCTTATCCACAGAACGGATTGTGCTCATGAAAACAGTGTTCACGACTGGCGAAGCCGCCAAGATCTGCAAGGTTAGCCAACAGACGATTATCCGCTGCTTTGACTCCGGTCAGCTGAAGGGCTTTCGCGTCCCAGGATCTCGTTTCCGCCGAATTCCAAGGGACGTGCTCTTCAAATTCATGAAAGAGAACGGCATCCCGACCGATGCGCTGGAAAGCGGTAAACGCAAGGCGTTGATCGTCGACGACGACGTCGAACTGGTAGAACTGATTACCGATGCACTTATGGCAGATGGTCGCTTTGAAGTTCGGATCGCCAATAACGGCTTCAACGCCGGGATGATGGTCAAGGAATACCATCCAGACATTATCGTTCTGGACGTCATGCTTCCCGACATCAACGGCAAGGAAGTTTGCCAGAGAGTCCGGAGTGATTCAGCGCTGGATGATGTTCGAATTATTTGCATCAGCGGTATGGTTGAGCAGGACAAGATTCAGGAACTCAAGGCCGCTGGGGCCAATCATTTCATGCAGAAGCCATTTGAAGTTGACGGACTGATCGACAATATCTGCAGACTTCTGGATATTGAACAACTGCAGTCGTAAGTGCAGTTTTAAGAACGGCAGGAAATCTCAGCGGTCGCCACTAGGCGGCCGTTTTTTTTAGGAATCTGCCAGTCAACTGGCAACACTACCTTCAGCCCTGTTCAACGACAGACCGGCTCCGCACCTTTTACAAGATTGCTGTTGGTAACGAAGGTTTATCCGTGAATCCATCTGACGCAGACCGAAACAGCGAACCCCCGTTTTCGCATCGACTGCTGGCGGCGCTCACAGATTCAGGCCCATGGAATACCCAAACGGACATCGCCGTCGAAGCTTGGATCCAGCTTGCCGGCGCTTCTGCTGCAATCCTGATCAGCCCGACCGGCCCCGACCAGCTGGAACTGATTTGTTTTCGAGCCACCTCAGAAACGCGGATGTCGCCGACACGCCTTTCTCTCGACGCTCCATTCTCCGTTTTGCTGAATCAGAATGCCCTGATCGAAATTGTCGCAGAATCCGGGATGGTCGGCGGACTTCACATGCAGGTGTTTCCGTGGACAGATTTAACAGCAGCCATCATCGTCCAATGGCCTGAACATCCTCTGACGGCGGAAGCTCAGACGTTCTCCGAGACACTCATCTCCGTTTCGCGCCAGCTTCTTTCCAAAGCCACTGACCGGCCAATTGTTGTCCCGGACCCGGTCACTCTGAACGCTATGGCAGAATTTTCCGCCGGGGCAGGGCATGAGATCAACAATCCACTCGCCAGTATCATCGGCCAGACTCAACTGCTCCTGAAAAACGAGCAGTCTCCGGACCGGCGCCAAGCCTTTGAAACTATCGGAGCTCAGGCCTGGCGAATTCGCGATATGATTGGTAATTCCATGTTGTTCGCAAGGCCGCCCGAGCCCCGGCGAAACCGATTCAATCTTGTCGAGATATCGCAGCAAACGCTACAGCCCCTCACCGCTCTGGCAAACGATCACCGAATTGAAATCCGGCTGGCGAGCACTTCCGACGAGATTGAAATGGAAGCCGATCAAAGTCAGCTCAGCACTCTGATCACTCAGTTCGTCCGCAACAGTATCGAAGCCATCCGATCTGTCGACAGGCCTGGCACAATCTCAGTCACGCTCCGTGACGATCAGCCAGGAACGGTTGAACTCTCTTTTCTTGACGACGGACCGGGACTGTTCTCTGAGGAAGTTCGTCGACACTTATTCGATCCGTTTTACTCCGGACGATCTGCCGGCCGTGGTCTGGGATTTGGGCTTTGCCTTGCGTGGCAGATTGCTCAGATGCATGGAGGTCTTGTTCTGCATGAATCGCCTGCTGCAGGAGGCACCGCTTTTCACGTGGCGATTCCAACTCTTGCACCTGCCTGATCCTGACGCATTTTGAGCAGCCCGTAGATGCGGTTTCACCGCAGGCGACCACTCAATGCCACTCGATTTGACAAAGTAGGCGTCACTCTCCGAGTGACGAAGGCCGCAAAAAGCGGCCCCTGGCATTCATCACTCGGAGAGTGATGGCTACTCTAATCGCAAATCGACTGCCATTGGGCTACCGCTCGCAGCGGCTCTGCAGCAGATCGCAGATTGACCGCCAGCAAACGGATGCACTCACCTGAAGCAGCGCCTTCACATCAATTGGAATACAGCAGAACACTCAGATTAATTTCTTCGCCGGACGAATGATTTGTCGACAAAGCGATCGTTCCTGGCGAAGCCGTGACTCGCTGAATATGAGGACGACCGGGTGGCACTGCGATCGTCAGGATGTAGCGATGCACGGTTCCCGAGGGCTGTCCCAGCGGTGACAACGACGCGGTCAGAAAAGACGGGTCAAATTTGGAATCAGCAATCCTGAACGGCTCTGCCATATCCTTTTCATCAACAATCAGCAGGAGCTTTGCTTCTCTGCCTTCGGACGCGGGAAATGATCCAAGTTGTAACTGCATCTTGTCGCGGTCAAAGAGCGTACCGGCCATTTGCTGCATCTGCAGAACTCCCTGCCGTCGCGCGCTGACGTTTACCTTAATTGGAGCGTCATACTGGGCCAGCTTAATCTCCACCTCTTCCTCAAAGATGCCGGCAGGAATATCGGGAGCAACAACGATCTTCAGTCCGAAGCCGCTGAGGAATCCATTGACCGCCTTCATTTCCACCGTGATCGGGCCTGGAGTCACCGTCACTTTTCCGGACGGACTGTGAATGGAAACGATCTCCAGGGATTCATAAACTTTTGAACCCAAAGTGGCCGTCATCTCACCCGCCTGCTCGGTGTAGACATTCCCCACATTCCAGTCGCGCGGAAGCAATTCAAACGGCATTTCAATGGCCCCTTGAACCGCATATTTCAAGACGGTATTTTCAGGATCATCCGTGTACACATCTCCTCCGTGGCTGAACTGACGATCGGGAACTTCACCCGCTTTCCAGCTCATCGTCAGAGTGACAGATTCACCTGGCTTAACGAGGGCCCGCTTTGACGTTTTCCCATCCGCAGTATCAAAGCCGAACTGCGTGCACTTGCATGTCGTACTGCCAGTGACCAGATTCAGATCTGCCTGACCTTCGTTTCGAACAACGAACTGATGCGTATTCTTTTCCTTAACCTGCATTCGGCCAAAGGCAAAGGTCAGATCCTTTGCAATAGCTTTAGGCCACGGGCCTTCTTTGGAAGGAACCGGTAAATCAGCAAGCGGTGCTTTGGGCAGCGGAACGATCATCTTTGCGTTCTCCTTTGCCGCTTCAATATTTGTGACAACCGACAGTTCACTGGACGTCTGGCCCGATTTTTTCAGGACAAACACCACTCCGGATGCAAAGAGCACTACAAGAACAACGACTATCTTCTTCATAACAATCTCCCGCAATTCGCGGTCTGAAAAATACCCAACATCCACTGATTAGCGAATTCCCATCGTCCAATCGCTTACTGTCTCACACCGTTGCTCAGCGATTTGAGCATCAGCACATCTGACTCCGCCAGGTATCTATCCTGATGCCCCCAGCGACGGTTGATTTCTTCCAGCTGCAGGGATCGCGATGCTGCCGTTTCAGCCAGCATCTTCCAGCGTTGCCGGGGATCTGCCTCACACAGTCTGACCAACTGAACCCAGTCATCGACTGACGATGGATACATTTCAACCACTTGCTGCTGCTGGTCAATCGCCTGCTGCATCATTTCTTCACTATTGAGAAGCCTCGCCCCCAGCGCCAAACATTCCGCTTGAGCCCTAAAGCCGAAGCTGCTGCGTCTGTCAGCTGCGATCAGCACGTCGCAGGCGTCCAGCGCCTGACTCACGGATTTCTGCGCGTCTGGACCAGAATCAGTTCCAGCGGCGCTGTTGATCGTCGCCCGGTCCGGACTGGCCTCCTGAGCGTGCTTCAGATCCCTCAGTCTGGATAACTCCAGTTCGGCGACTCTCTGACATGGCACGACCGCGAACGGATCAGCAGCGATCGCTTTCTGATAGTGGATGATCGCAGCACGCAGGTTCCGCTGCCGATGCCTCAGATTGTCTGCCTCTGCAACGTTCCGCTGCGCCGCGAGTACTGGCAACAATCCCCATTTCAACACGATGCCAGCCACACAAACGCGGGCCACAGCACCAACGGCTAAAACGACCTTCTCAAAACGCAGTCTCTGCATCCCTGTTGATACAGCTGCAGGCTCTGATACATCCGAAGGCCGCGATGCTCCGACGGCCGCGCAGACCAGCAGCAGCAGAGCCACCGCTGGCATTTCAAATCCTCCTGCGGCCAAAAGATTGACCATCATGACAACAGCAGCCGCGAAGCACGATACGCGATTCACCGCCACCGGCCGGATTCCTGCCTGAAGCAGGGCGACGACCAGCCCAGTCAGCAACACCGCATGCATCGGAGTTTGCGTCAGAAGCGACTCACCGTTTATCCACAACCAGATTTCCTGGATGAGAAACCCCAGTGCCAGCCCCAACGGAACGATTTTTCGCGGGTTCCGACCGGACAGCAACGGAGAACGCAGGTCGCCAGTGTTATTGGAGTATTCCCTCGCAAGGCCTTTCAGAACACAGCCAACGAAAAGCAGCAGACCAACAAGGCTGGTAACACCTCCCGCGGACCACGCTTCCAAAACAAAATTGTGCGGGTCGCGAATCTCTTCACTCGACTCATCCTCCTTATACTTCAAATAAAGCTGGCGAAAATTGCCTGGTCCCGCGCCCGTCACAGGATGATCCTTCAACATTTCCAGAGCACCCGTCCAGTACAGCAGACGAAACTGGAGTGAACGAGGCGACTCCAGAATGACTTCCTTATCTAAAGCTCCTCCCAATGCCGCAGCCCCCGCCAGGATCATCGCACAAACGCAGCCTCCCATTCCCCATTGCAACATTTTCCTGGCGGTGGTCGTTCGGCTGCGAACAACAGACAGAATCAGCAGGCCTGCCGCAGCACCAAGCCAGGCAGAGCGGCTCTTCGTGAGCATCAGGCAATAGGTGACCAGACAAATCTGCAGCAGTGACAGAGCCACGCGAAAGACGGTTCGAACTTCCCCCGATTTCCACTGCACCGTTGTCTGACCAATCAGCAACACCAACGCCGTCGCCAAAACCCCGGCCAGAGTGTTCGCGAGCGAAAATGTTGCGAACGGTTCAGAGCTCGACAACAGTCGATTTTCCCAGAGAATCCGGTCCGTGCCTTCCACAGGAATTCCCTGCTCGTGCAACTGCGAAATAATCTCTGTGGCTCGCAGTGCTCCTCGCCCGTCGGACTGACCGAGCGACTCATCAAGCTCCGCTCGCTGCCCTCGATACCACGCGGCCTGCTCCGGATAAAAGACATGATGCTGCCAGATACCAAATGCAGACAAGCTCACGGCGACAGCAATAACAACCTGAAGCGTCTGAGCCGCAAAAACAGGTTCCGTGCAGCGTAAACGAAATAGTCGCCAGATGAAAAACAGGCCTGACCATTCCAACGTCAGATTTATTGCGGCCCGCCGGTCACCCTCCGCCTGGAAGACTACTGCGGTGGACAAAATATGTCCCGCAGCAATTAGCAACACACCCGCATCAATCAGGGTAAAAGCGGCAGAGCGAGAAAGCCGTCGCCTCTTGTCATTTTTTTCCAGCCAGCAAAACATTGCCTGCAAAGTGGCAAGCACCATCCACAGCACAATCAGATGCAATCCGCCGCCGTTGACGGCATCTTCTGCCGGCCACAGAAACTCCGCGGTCAGCAGCGCAAACGCAAAGATTGTGAGTAGCACGTGCATCAATCAGTCTTTACCAGCAAGCGTTTCAGCAGAAGCTTCAGCAGAAGCTTCAGAAGCGATAGTCTGCACTGGCGGCACTTCAGTGTTTGCAAGACAGCGTCATTCTTCTGATCTGATCGACAAAGGTGATCCGGCTGAAGAAGGCTCAGGCGATGTAAAGACGGGCGATGACACAGCAGCTGAATTCATGCTGCGAGCTTCCGCCAGATTCCCCTGAATCTCATTGACAGAACGTCGCCCGACAGTTTCCAGAATAGAGATAATGGCCAGTACGCAAAAAATCAGAGCCACAACCAGCATGGCGCCGTTCCAGTCCTGAACCTTGTAGAGCAGCAGTCCGCCCAGCCCTGTCATAGCAGTTGTCAGATGAATGGTTAGAACGGCATGAGCAGGCCGCAGACCCATCTCCACGAGGCGATGTGAAAAATGACTCTTATCACCGTGAAATGGACTGCGTCCCTGACTGATGCGGATCATGATAACGGTGCAAAAATCGTACAGCGGAACAGCCATAACACACACCGGGGCCAGCATGATGTGCCGGCTGCCTGTGCTTTCGTAAAATGTGCCGGTGACGGTCAGCACTGCCAGCAGGAAGCCGATCAGATTGCTGCCGCAGTCTCCCATAAAAATACTGGCCGGCGGCCGGTTCCAGACGAGAAATCCTACCAGCGAGCCCGCCAGAAGGACTAGCGGAAAGGCCACTGACAAAGTCGGTAATTTCACCAGCGCCACCAGAATGACGGCAAAGATGAGTGAGGAGATCAACCCTATTCCTGCCGACAAGCCATCCATATTGTCGAGGAAGTTCAGGGCGTTGGTGAGAACAAGAATCCATAACACCGTTGCAACGAAACCAAACCAGGGCTGATCGACGAAGACCGTTGCGCGAACGCCGGCGGACACAACGCCCACAGCGATCGACAACTGAAATGCCAGCCGGGCCTTCCACGAAAGGTTCCAGCGATCATCCGCCAGCCCTGCAAAAAACAGCAACACGGCCCCGGCGATGATCGCCGCAAATTGTTTCCACCGATGCGGTTCTGCGGACACTTCCTCAAAGATCTCATTGATAGCCGCGAACCGTCCCCTGAACCCCAAAAATTCGGCAGCGACAACCAGCAGGACGGGAACGACAAGGGCCACAAAAATCGCGATGCCGCCTCCGCGAGGCGTTGGCTGAACGTGAACTTTTCGATGCCCGGGAAGGTCAATCAGCCCAAGTGCAGGTGCCATCCAGCGAACCAGGGGAGTCACCACGCATGCCAAACCTGCGGAAGTCAAAAATCCGACGGTCAAGAACTCCAGCATCGACGGGCCTTCATAGTCAGGGCGGTTCGGCAAATGGCCGCGTGTTGTACGCTGGAATCCCGACAAAAACACAGAAGAAAGTCGGAAACATATTCGTCACGGGCGACATTGTTTCCCGTTCAACGCAAGAGACACCATAACCGGCCTCCATTTCCGCCGCTGACTGCCAAAATTCGCGTCCGAAAGTCTCACAACGAAGCAGAACAGGCATCCAGCAACACATTTTCGTTGCCATTTTCAGATTTGCTCGGGAGCCCCTGGCGGTTTTGTCAGTCGTTGTAAGTTCGTCACACGCGACACCAAAACACAGCCATTGAACACCCCCGCACTGTAGAAAATGCAATTTTGATCATCCGGTCGCCCCGATTAAGTCGCATTTTTACGCGTTTCCGGACGGCGGTTGTAGATTTGGCAGCCAGCCCGATTGCGACGCTCACAAACACAGTCAACATAACAGCAACGCCATAAACGACTTAGACAAATTCCAAACATCCGTCCAGGAATTGGCGCAGCAGTTGCGAATCACCTTATATCAGTTCGACAACAATCAGGTGAAAAAGCCTGTCTCATTCAAGAGGGAGCGAGTGCGATGCGAATTCAAATGACACCGAAGACTGTCCGACGTATTCTGTCCGCTGACGGCTATCTGGATCTCGGAATGCCCGAGCGAGCTGTTGAAGAGCTGGATAAGATTGAAGATGCAGGTCCGCTGGAAGGGCCGGTCCATTTGCTCCACGGGATTGCTCTGAAACAGTCGAACAATCATCGCGAAGCCATCACTCACCTGGAGCGGGCCGCGAGAATCATGCCTTCTCCAATTCGGCGCTTTGCATGGCGTGAACTTGTGGACGCTTACCGAGCAGTCGGCAGCGAAGAGCTGGCAGAAATGGCTCAGAAGCTAGGTGGAAACGACGATTTCCAACTCAAAATCGCTCTGCCGTTTGCGCAGATGACTTTGGACATCCCAACATCACAGAAAATGATCTGACCTATCGCTCCCAGTTTACCTGGGTCGCACTAAACTCCTTCCCGGGGCTCCGCCGATCGTTTCGGCGGGGCCTTTTTGCATTTCGGCACAAACCGTCTGTCGCGTTACCGGAATATTCCAGTCTGCCGAAATGTCAAAAACCGGCAATACTTCAAATAGTGATTCAATTTGGGTGATTCCGAAAGCCCTATCCAAACCGGCACGATTTACCGTATTATTCGTGTCAGGCAGTGTCTTTCGTCGGCCCCGCAAACTCGGTTGGGCCACGAAGCTCACGAATTGACGACAGAGCTGAACAAGGACCGTTCAGCTTCGCAATTCCCACCGCCTCTGGAATGGAGTCCCCGGTTCATGGTTTGCCGAAGAAACTTTCTTCTTGCCTGTTTTCATCTGTCCGCAGTCGGCGTTCTTGCCGGATGCCGCAATCGTCAACGTGCCCATGTGCTCAAGGGCGACGACAAAGATATGGTCGGAAGCCACACCGCGGGCGCCGAAACATGGAAGCCGCTGATTGACGAATCTGTGGCTCGCCTGCTTTCGAAATCCTGCGCCACAATTCAGCAGGCATCTCACTCGACAGTCGACGCGCAGGGCCAGACGTCGCGGACTGTTTGCTTCGTCGGTGTCGAAAATCGCAGCGGCGAAGAGATCGGCGATTTCGAAGAGCAGATTTACGAACATA
>Ga0335396_10001652_pt1 | contig 28436 bp, 23 predicted proteins | sample FRY02_FD_205743 | JGI IMG/M metagenome (GOLD analysis project Ga0335396, IMG submission 205743) | Freshwater microbial communities from Lake Fryxell liftoff mats and glacier meltwater in Antarctica - FRY-02 (spades assembly) (version 2) | ecosystem: Environmental > Aquatic > Freshwater > Ice >... | reverse complement strand
TTGCATGGCTGGAGGTAAAGAAACCCCAAGGCAGAAAATGATTGGAATACTTTACCTGGTATTGTTAGGTTTAGTGGCACTGAATGTTAGTGATTCAATTTTAGAAGCTTTCAAAAACTTAACAGATAGTTTAAATGCTTCAACACAGAACGTCCAAGTTGGTGTTGATGCCACCTATGCTTCATTTGAAGCAACTAAACTAAAAAATGAGCCCCAAAGAGCTCGTCCAATATATGAAAAGGCTAAAAAAGCAACTTCATATACTAGTGAGCTAAATACCTATGCCGAAGAACTCCAAAAGCTTTTTGAAACAGAAGGCGGCGGTTATAACGAAGCAACAGGCGATATAAGCAAAAGAGATAATCTTGATATTTCTCCAAGGTTAATGATTAATAGTCCACGTGCATCAGAATTGAAGAAAAAAATTAATGATACACGAGAAAAATTAATTTCATTACTTGATGATAGAGATCGCAAGAATGTGAGTTTTTCATTAGAGGCAAAAGATCCGCCAAATCGTGGGGGACTTAAAAGAACCTGGGAAGAGTCAAACTTCGGTGATGGTATACCTTTGACTGCAGCTTTAACTGCATTAGCAAAGATAAAGGCAGACACAAAGAATGCTGAAGCTGAGGTTGTTAAGAAAGTTCTTGGGCAGATGGATATTGCTGTTGTTAATCTCGATCAGTTTTCTGCTGTTGTTGTAGCTCCAACCTCTTACCTGATTGCTGGTCAGCCTTATACTGCAGAGGTATTTTTAACAGCATCAGACTCGAAATCAAGTCCTGAAATATCGGTAGGTGGTTCAAGATTACAGGTTAAGGATGGTAAAGGGATCTATACTGTTAATACTGGTAATGAAGGAATATTCAGCTGGATGGGTACTGTTAGAGTTAAGCAAACTGATGGTACGATTAAAACCTACACAACTACTGAACAAAAGTATCAGGTAGCTAGACCTTCGGCTGTAGTTTCTCCAGATAAGATGAATGTTTTCTATGTGGGTGTACCTAACCCAGTATCTGTTTCTGCCCCTGGTATTCCCAAAGAAAATTTGGTAGTTACTATGAGTGGTGGTGATATATCAGGATCCAATGGAAAATATACTGTAACCGTAAGCGCACCCGGAACGAATGCTAAAGTTAATGTAGCAGCAAAATTCGGTGGTAAGGTTCAAACTATTGGTTCAAGTGATTTCAGGGTAAAGAGAATACCGGATCCAAAAGCTAAATTTTCAGGTAAAACCGGAGGAAGTATAAGTTCAGTTGTCATAAAATCACAAAGTTCAATCTTTGCCATTCTTGAAGGTTTCGATTTTGACGCCAAATTTAATGTGACTAGGTTTAGTTTGGTAATAGCCAGACCTCGCGCAGATGTTGTTGTATTACAAACTAATGGAAATACTTTCAGTGCCCAGATGAGTGCAGCTGTAGCAGCAATAACACCAGGTACAAGGATTATATTTGATGACATTGTTGCTGTTGGACCTGATGGAGCGCAAAGGCAGCTCGACCCTATGGCTTTTAAAGCAAACTAAGTGCTATGAAAAAGATAATTTTTGCTCTAATTTTAATTGCTAGTACTCTTCAATTGAGTGCGCAAGCACCTAATTTAAAGAATGATACAAAGCCCAAACCGGCAGAAAAGCCTATGGATGGGTATTATCAAAAGACTAATATTATAAGTGCTAAGGTTGCCCCATATGCTAATCTGAGAGAATCAGATGTGATGTATAGTAAGCGTGTTTGGAGAGAAATAGATGTTCGTGATAAGATGAATATGATTTTTTCATCACCTAAAGCTCGCCTGATCACAATTTTAACAGATGCGATTATAGCTGGTGAACTAACAGCATATGATGCAAGTAGCACCAAGGATGATGTTAATGGTGATGAGTTTAATGTAGTTTTGAAACCTGAACAAGCTATGGCAAAGTTTGCTGATAGTGTTTTAGTTCCAATCTTTGATAAAGACGGTAACCAAACCGGAACAGTTGTAAAGGCTGGCGAATTCAATGCCGACAGTATTTTGAAATTTCGTATTAAAGAGGATTGGATTTTTGATAAGCAACGTTCAGTTTTTGAACCGCGTATTATCGGAATTGCGCCAATGATCCGTATTTCAGCAGCTGGCCAATCTTTTGATGAGCAGCCTGCATTCTGGATCTACTTTCCTGAGGTTCGACATTTACTAGTTACAAAACCTGCAGTAAATAGAAATAATGATGCTACCGGACTTAGTTTCGATGATTTATTCATGAAGCGGATTTTTGCTAGCTATATTGTTAAAGAGTCAAATCCCGAAGATCTTCGTATTAAAGATTATGCGGTTGGAATTGATAAACTTTACGAATCTGAACGTGTGAAAAAAGCTCTGATGGATTTTGAACACGATCTCTGGTCATTCTAGTCAGGATATAAAAATTATTAAACGCCGGCCTGATATTTTTAAATCAGGTCGGCTTATTTATTTAAAATAATCCAGTAAAGCATCGGTCTGGCTTTTATTCAATATATCCAGTAGTTCAGTTTTGCCGGCTTCTTTTATCTTCTTTACAGACTTGAAATGCCTTAACAATTTTTCGGCAGATGTTTTTCCAACACCGGGTATACTCTCAAGTTCACTTGCTAGGGTGGCAATGTCTCGTTTTTTTCTGTGGAATGTAATTCCGAATCGGTGGGCCTCATCTCTTAACTGCTGAATAATTTTTAATGTTTCAGATTTTTTATCAAGGTATAATGGGAACTGGTCACCTGGGTAATATATTTCTTCTAGGCGTTTTGCTATTCCTATAATAGTTACCTGCTTGTCGATTCGCAACAATTTTAAGCTTTTTATTGCCGATGAAAGCTGACCTTTGCCTCCATCAATCACAATGAGTTGCGGTAGACTTTGCTCCTCATCAAGCAATCTTTTATATCTTCTGAAAACTGCTTCTTCCATTGTAGCAAAATCATCAGGGCCTTCAACTGTTTTAACATTAAAATGCCTGTAATCCTTTTTAGATGGCTTTGCATTCTTAAAAACTACAATTGCCGATACCGGAAATTTTCCATGAAAATTCGAGTTGTCAAAACATTCAATATGTATTGGTAATTGATTTAAACGGAGATCTTTCATCATTTGAGCCAGCAGCCGGTCTGTTCTTAATCCCGGATTCAGCTTTTCATATTGATCTAATTTTTCACGTTTAAAATAGGCTACATTCTTTTGTGAAAGCTCAAGTAATTTCTTTTTCTCTCCCAATTTGGGAACAGTGAGTTTGATTCCTGAGTCTGGGATCTCAAGTTCAAAGGGTATGATAATTTCTTTAGAATTGCTGTCAAATCTCGATCTGAATTCGGTAATTGCAATACTTAACAACTCTTCATCAGATTCGTCAAGTCGTTTTTTGATTTCGAGTGTCTGGGTCTGAATAACAGTGCCGTTCATCACTTTCAGGAAATTCACAAAAGCGTGTTTATCATCTGTTGCAATGCTAAATACATCGACATCTGTTATGGATGAATTTACAATAGTTGATTTGCTTTGGTAGTTATCCAGCAATTCAAGCTTTTGCTTCAGGTTGTGTGCAAGTTCAAAGTTTAGTCCGCTTATTGACTCTTCAAGCTGGTTTTTAAGGCGTCTGATCACAGAACCTGTCTTGCCGTTCAAGATTTCTTTTATCTCTGAAATACTTTGATTATAATCATCCTCGGTTTGATAAGCCTGGCATGGACCTTTACAATTACCAATCTGATATTCTAGGCAGACCCTAAATTTTCCGGAATGAATATTTTCCCTGGTCAGAGGCAATGTACAGGTTCTTAATGGATAAATCTCTTTGATCATTCCTAAAATGGTATGCATCATACCTACAGACGCATAAGGTCCAAAATAAGTTGAACCATCCCGGATAATCCTTCTTGTCCAGAAAATACGAGGGAATTTTTCATTTTTGATAATGATCCATGGATAGGTCTTATCATCCTTGAGCATCACATTATATCTTGGCTGATGCTTCTTGATCAAGCTGTTTTCAAGCAACCAAGCATCAATTTCGGTATCTACTATGGTGAAGGTGATTTTCCTAATCTTGCTGACTAGAATCCGGGTTTTGGCATTAACTCGAAAATTATCTTTATTAAAATAGGATGAAACCCTACTTTTCAGATTCTTTGCCTTACCGATATAAATAAGCTCTTCAGTCTCAGACCAAAATTGGTAGATGCCGGGTTTTTGCGGAATATTCTTTAATTCAGGTCGTGGGTCAAATTCTTTCATATCAAGATAAAGGGTAGCTCAAACCCTTGTTTACATCAATGTAAGTTGTAGGAGTGGGCTGGCATTTTTTATCAAAAACCAAGCTTTTTATCAAGTTCGCTTACTCCAGATTGCTGTTTTGAATATTCACCACAATCAATAACAGTTGTAATTCCGCCCTTTGGTGGTGGGAAATCACCTTTACTATATTTTAAATTAGGATCTGCATATACCTTTTGCATATAAAGTGCAAATATAGGAAGTGCAGTATTAGCACCTTCCCCGAAATTGGTTGTACTGAAATGGATTGCTCTGTCTTCAGCACCGGTCCATACCCCGGTCACAAGTTCAGGTGTGATTCCCATGAACCATCCGTCGGAATTATTCTGTGTGGTACCTGTTTTTCCTCCGATTGGATTGTTTAGCTTATATTTCCAGCCTAATCTAGCCCCAGTACCTTCTGTAACCACTGCTTTTAACATATCGGTCATGACATAGGCCGTTTGTTCATCTAGAACAACTTTTATCCTCGGACGACGTTCGTAAATAACGTTTCCATTCTTATCGGCAATCCGCAAAAGATAAATAGGTTCTGTCCAGACACCGTGATTCACAAATACAGAATAAGCTCCTACCATGTCGTAGACTGAAGCGTCAAAAGTACCCAGACAGATTGAAGGAACTGCAGGTACATCGCTGGTAATACCCATATTTTTAGTCAGGGTTGCAACAGCTGTCTGCCCTACCTGTTTCATCATATAGGCAGTTATGTAATTCTGTGAATTTGCTAATGCCTTTTTCAGTGTGAGTGTCCCAGGGATAGGCTTATAAGCTTTAGGATACCAGGTAGTGCCGTCTCCGGCATCAATACCTACAGGCTCATTCGGTACGGTATAGCAGGGGGAATATCCGCCATTACCTATTGCGACAGCATAAGTGAAAGGCTTAGCTGTTGAACCCACTTGTCGGGTTCCCATCTTTACCTGATCATACTTAAAATGAGTGTAATTTGTTCCACCTACCCATGCACGAACGTAACCGGTTTGTGGCTCCATTGACATGAGTGCATTTCTAAGCATCAGCTTATAATATTTTATAGAGTCTACAGGCCTCATCAGCGTATCGATTTCACCCTTCCAGCTAAAAATGGTCATTTGAGTGGGAGTCCTGAAGTTTTGAAGGATATCTTCTTCGGTCTTTCCTTCAGATTTTAGCTGCTGATATCGGTCTGAACGACGCATTCCCTGATTTATCAGTAATTTGGCTTCAGGAATATTGAATGGGTCGCGACCATTCCATGAATTATTAAACTGAACCTGTAGTGTTTTTAGATATTCCTTCTGAGCGTCTTCAGCATATTTCTGCATCCGGGAATTGATGGTTGTATAAATCTTGAGACCATCTCTGTCCAGATCGTAAGGTGTTCCATCGGCTTTAAAGATTGAATTTTCTTCGAGTGTTTGCTGAATATCCTTTTTAAGGACCGCTCTGAAATAGGGTGCCGGGCCCTCATTATGGTCAGAAGGGTTGAATGTAAGTTTTAAAGGACTTTCCTTCAAAAGTTCTACTTCAGTATCACTGATATAATTTGCGTTATGCATGTTTTCAAGTACTGTGTTTCTACGCCTTAAGGCTCTTTCAGGATTACGGTGAGGATTATATATTGAAGGTCCTTTCAGCATCCCAATCAGAATGGCGGCCTCTTCAGGTTTGAGTTTATCAGGTGTTGTATTGAAGTAAGTTCTCGCTGCTGATTTAATTCCAAAGGTATTGTAAGACCCAAAATCTACTGTGTTGAGATACATTGTTAGAATCTCTTCTTTGGTGTATTGCCGTTCCAATTTTACTGCAACAATAAGCTCTTGTGATTTCTGTATCAAACGCTTGCTGAAGTTTCTCGACCGGCCCTCCTTAGAAAAGAGGTTTAGTGCAAGTTGCTGGGTAATGGTACTTGCTCCCTGTCTTTTCCCTGCCAGATTATAGAAAATAACTGTAAATGTACGTTTGAAATCAATTCCCGAGTGACTGTAAAAGCGGATATCTTCGGTTGCAATAAGTGCATTAATAACATTGGGGGAAATCTCATCATAGCGAACATTAGAGCGATTTTGAACATAATAGGTGCCTAAAACAATATCATCACTAGAAATGACCTCTGATGCCTGATAGCTTTTTGGGTTTTCAAGCGTACGGAGGTCAGGGAGTCTTCCGAATAATCCTAAACCGATGCTGAAAATCAGGATAGCTCCAAATGCAATCAATCCCAAGACCCATTTCCAGAGCAGGATAGTATAGCGATTTAAGTCTTGCTGCGTCAGCTTGGCATTCATATAAGGATCGTATTAATAGTTCTTTTTGTAATATTCAACATACAAATCGAGTGTTTCTTTATCATTTATTTTTTCAAGATTCTGCTGATTGATTATGAAGATATTGTATTTGCCGGCAGGTATCTTCATAATTTCCCTCACCAGTGGACTGATTTTAGTAAAATAAGTTGCGGCCGCCTCTTTTCCTGAAAACGGACCTACAAATATCAATTGATTTTGGTTAGCAACAGATTTTAATTGGTGTTTTATTGTAGACCCTGGTAAATTGGCTCTATTAAATTGTCCTATCCCGAAACGGGAGGAATTTAAATTAGTTGAAGGGTCAGAAATATTCACTACGAAATAGTGATTAGCTGAATCTTCCATTCTGAAAAGACCAGTCTCTGTTTCGGGTTCTGATTTAAGGAAATTAGGTTCCTCCTTTTTATCAGTAATCGGATTATTGCCAACAGCAGGGTCTATGACTAAGATAGCAGGCTGTTCAACTTCAGGTTCTTGAAAAAATCTATTATTGAGGTCTTGGTCGCTTAATGCAACAATTCGATCTGCCATTGAGGTTCTGTTCGAATCGATGAAAGCAAAATGTTGCTTGATTAGAGGAACAATAAGTTTTTCATCCGGGAAATCGCTCACAATTTCGTTAAAAGCAATTTCCAGTTCAGGCAGTTTCTGAGTATGGCCAATGGCCAGAGAATTTAAGTAAGCCAATTGTGCCGGGACTTTTTTTATACCTGAAACCTGTCTATACTTTTGAATGGAGCCAAGCACTTCTATATAGTTCTTATTGACGTAAAGATCGTAGATGTCATTGTAAAGACTATTGAAGGCGGCTTCCTGATCATCCAGTTTTTGACTGAAATCAGGGTCCAAAATTATTTTCGCAAATGGGGAATCAGGATACTTGCTTAGAAGTATATTTTTATATTCCTCAGAACGTTTTTTATCTGAATTACTATATAATCTATATAAATTATAATACTCAGCTAGTTTGTTCTGATTTTCAGGAAAACGTTTTAATAAGAGTTGATAGGTTTTTATAGCCTCAACTGTATCAGCCGAGATGTCTCGGTAATAATTGGCAATATCATAAAGTGCTGATGCAATATTTTGGTTTGATAAAGCCATTTGTTCAGGACTTAGCGGAACCGACATGAGATATTCCTTTATCTTTGTTTCTGTACTAAGTTCAGTTTTTATTTCCGCTATCGGCAAAAAAGGGTTTGAAGCACTGCCGGGATCCGGGAGAATTGTAGAGGGCATTTCAGAGGCTGATCTCTGGCTACGCCTCCAATTATCCTCCAGTTTTCTGGTACCCCATTGTTTTTTAAATTCGGCAAGGCCTTGACTTAATGCCGCTGAATTATTAAAGTAGAATCTTGTATCCCTTGGATTGCCAGAGATTTTATTAGTGGGCATAAAATTATTACCGATATCTGGTATTCCCGGTGCAGATTTTGCTTTTTCGGCTTGTGCCAGAATCATTTTACTAATTTTTTCTTTACGCTCAAGATCAGGTAATTGAGCCAGCATTTGTAGTGTATCTTCTTTGGCTATAATGTTTAAACCGTTTGCCAGCAACTCAAGATTATCTGCTTTCTTTTTAATTTGCAGGTAATTGGGGTAATCTTTTGGAAGGCTGGTAAGTGTACTGTCATAATAGCTTTTAGACGTTAAGAAATCTGACTGCGTAAAATAAATTTCGGCCAGTTTAAGATAGGCCAGCCCTTTCAGGCTTGCATTTTTTGTGCTTTTCACTATTGCCAGATTATAGTTTTCGATTGCTTTTTCAAAATTATTTATTAGAGCATAACTATTTGCTATCTGAAAATAAACCTGGTCTAGTAGTTCTCTGTTCTTGTCATCCTTAAGAAGCGCCATGATTTCTCTGGTTCTTTCTGAGGTATCCCTGCTCAATTCACTTTTAAGATTAATGCGACTTAGATTTGCATTGAATGCCATATCGAATGGGGCATTGCTTTTTATAACTTTCGTATAATTCGATAACGCATTCTGGGGATTGTCAGTAATTTCATAAAGCTGGGCAATAAGAAAGGTCCAACGGATCTTCTTCTGTTTATTTTTGACTGTTTTTATAGCCTTTTCCAACAAGTTTATTGCTTTTGCATCTTGCTTTGCATAAATGTAAAGCTGGGCACGTGTTGCATAAATGTCTGCAACAGATTTTTTTTCTGACTGTAGATTGCTGATCGCTGTATCAAGAGTGCTTTCAGCTTCTTCCATTCGATCGGATGAAATCAGAGACCTCGCTTTCCATGCAAGTGCCGTCTGTCTGATTTCCTTCCCCGAAGGATAATTATTATATACGTAGTTAAAATATTCAACCGCATTGAAAAAATTAGACTTCCAATGGTTTGCTTTGCCGATTAGAAAATAGGCATCATCAACATATTTACTTAGTGATTTTTCATTGGCGATAGTGTTTGACTTTAAAATAGCATCATCCAAATTTTTTAATTCTGATTGTGAAAGGCTTTCATCGGGCTCTTTATATACAGGAATAAGTCGGTCGTAATTATCTGTGTAAATTAGTTGAATATTCTTTTCACTTAAATTAATCAGTTCTTTAGCATTATATAGAATGTTATAATGCGCTGTTAAGTTCTGCATACCTCTGCTGGCTACAGTTTCTTTCTGAGAGCTGCATGAGACCAAGCAGAAGCAAAAAAGACAGCTTAGGGGTATATAACGAAATGCAATCAGAATGTTTGACTTCAATTTAATCTTGCTTGAAATATATAACAGAATCCTTGCAAAGATATTTTATCATAACGGATTTGTACTGATAAATATAAACTCTTTATGTCATAAAACTCATTCAATTGAAGGAGTTAAATATTTTTGGCTTTGATTATTTTCACTCAATGGAGCTTATATTTTGATAATTTTGTAATATAGAATTGAGAGTCATGGAGCAAGAGAATAAAAATCACAAAAAGAAAGACAAAACTGATGGAATTGAAGCTGAAAAACAGGCGCTGAACAGTTATGTAAAATATACCGGTGTTGCATTTCAAATGATGGCTATAATCGGACTTTCGGCATATATAGGTTATAAGACCGATCAGTATTATGAACATAAGACCCAATGGGTTACGGCAATCGCATGTGTTTTAGGTGTCTTTTTGTCAATTTATCAGACTATCAGACAGCTAAGACCATGATTATCACACGTTTTTTTATTTATTTTGTTCTGTTTACAATTCTTCTTGCAAGTGCACCTCTGGTATCTCAGCTCTTTTATCCTGAAATGAAGTTTTTAATTCCGAAGTTCTGGGCCTTGTTTTGGATATTTGAAATTTTAACCTTAAGTATCTATCTTTTAGCATCCTGGAGAATGAGAATCAGTGATAAGGCATCCGGTCAGGCATTGCTAGGCAGTGTTACCATAAAGTTGCTTTTCTGTATGATAATTGCCTTTGTATACATCAACGCAAACCCGGTTGATCCACTTAAATTTATCATCAATTTTTTTTATCTATATTTCTTTCATACAGTGTTTGAAATATATTGTTTGTTATGTAACTTGCGCAACCAAAAATTTAAGTAAATTCCTTATAATAAATGGATTTGAGCCATATTTTCAATTCAAAAAAATTCTTAAGCATAGCTTTTTGTGCAGTTTTATTTTCCTTTTTGAGTTTTTCAGCTTTTTCTCAGGAGCATGCATCATCAGATACAGCTCATGCTTCAGTAGCAGAGGCACATGATGCTGAACCCAAAAAGGAGGAAGATATATCCAAGATAATACTTCATCACATTGCAGATTCTCACGAGTGGCACTTTTTTGGTCATGTAGCAGTTCCTTTACCAGTTATTTTATGGACCGATAAGGGATTGGTAAGTTTTCTTTCCAATAAGTTCGGACATAATGATCATGGTACTGAATTGTTAGACGTTAATGGAGCAAAGCTAGTTTATTATCATGGCAAGTACTATTATCCTGAATCGGTAAAAAGTTCGGATGGGACCTACATCGCCTATAATAACAAAAGGGAGATCATGAATACAAAGCCACTTGACATTTCAATAACCAAGAATGTTGTTTCCCTGTTAATGTCAGTGACTATACTGCTCGTGGTATTTATCGGGATCGCCAATACTTATAAGAAGCGTGAAGGTAAAGCACCCAAAGGATTACAGTCAATTCTTGAACCAATCATCATATTTGTTCGCGATGATATTGCTAAACCTCAGTTGGGGCATAAGTACAGAGGTTTTATGCCGTATTTATTGACAGTATTTTTCTTTGTATGGTTAAATAACCTGATGGGCTTGATTCCTTTCTTCCCAGGAGGTGCAAACTTAACCGGAAATATTGCAGTGACAATGATGTTAGCACTTTGCACGTTTATTTTAACTACCGTTAATGGAAATAAAAACTATTGGGGACATGTATTTACTCCGCATGTTCCATGGTGGTTATATCCCTTAATGATCCCTGTTGAAATCATCGGTTTGTTTACTAAGCCTATTGCCTTAATGATTCGTTTATTTGCGAACATTACTGCGGGTCACATTCTTATTTTAAGCTTGATCTCTCTGATCTTTATCTTAAAGTCTGTTCTTGTTGCAGGTATTGCAGTTCCGTTTGTATTGTTTATCAGTGTGATTGAGCTGGTAGTAGGTTTTATTCAGGCATTCATTTTTACCATCTTGTCGGCCTTATTTATAGGGATGGCAGTGGAGGAGAAGCATGCCGAGCATTAATATGAATTTATTTTTTGTTTAATATATATTTAAAAATCAGATTATGATCGTAGGAAGTATCGCTGGTATTGGTGCAGGATTAGCTGCTATCGGAGCAGGTATTGGTATCGGAAACATTGGTGGAAAAGCCATGGAAGGTATGGCTCGTCAGCCAGAAGCAGCATCAAAAATTCAAACTGCTATGTTAATCGCGGCAGCATTCGTTGAAGCGGTAGCACTATTTGCAGTGGTTGTTGCGTTCTTAGGAACAGGACAAGTAAACTAAAAAAATAAGGCTTGTGCGATTGGCACCGGCCTTATTTTAGTGTTTTGATTGATTTATTAAATAATATAACAAAATGACATTACTGGCATTAAATCCATTAGTTTCTCCGGATCCGGGTTTATTTATCTGGTCAACAGTAGCTTTTTTAATACTGTTTTTCCTTTTAAGCAAGTTTGCATGGAAGCCTATCGTAAAGGCTCTTGATGAGCGTGAGCGTTCAATTGAAGATGCTTTATCAAAAGCAGAAATGGCTAAAGCAGAAATGGCTAAGCTAATCAATGAGAACGAAGATCTTTTAAAAGAAGCCCGTTTAGAGAGAGACAGCATTCTTAAAGAAGCAAAAGAAATAAAAGACCAAATCATCAATGATGCGAAAGATCAGGCAAAGACTGAAGGCGCTAAATTGATCGAAAAGGCTAAAGAAGAGATTACTAATCAAAAACTTGCTGCCATGGCAGAGATCAAGCATCAGGTTTCAAGCTTGTCTTTAGCCATTGCTGAGAAAGTATTGCGCAAGCAACTGGATGATCATGATAAGCAACAGGCTCTGGTAAATGACCTGTTGAAGGAAGTAAAACTCAATTAATCAATTGTTAAGTTGATAAATTGACAAACCGACAAATCGAATATGTCTGAAATACAAGTTGCATCGCGTTATGCAAAATCTATCATTGATCTTGCTGTTGAGCAGAATGCTCTGGAACTGGTGAAGAGAGATATTGAATTGTTTCTCGGGACATGCAGAGCTAACCCTGCTTTACAGGCAATTCTTAAGAATCCGATTATAAGTCTTGAAAAAAAAGCAAATATTCTGGATGGCTTATTTGGTGATAAGTTGAATAAAATGATTCTTTCGTTTTTTCATATTGTAATCAGAAAAGGACGTTCCCAAATTCTATATGCCACAGCCAAAGAAATTGTCAATCAATATAACATTATTAAAAATGTTGTGAAGGCTACTGTAACTTCAGCTTCCACTTTGAGTAAAGAAAATATTGCCCAAATAGAAGAAGTGGTGAAAAAGGCAAGCAAAGGCGAAGTAATCCTTTCTGCACAGGTTGATCCTGATTTGATCGGCGGTTTTATTCTAAAGGTTGGCGACAAGCAGTTTGATGCCAGTTTATCAAGCAAGTTGAGTAATCTAAAAAAGGAATTTGAACAAAACTAAATAACCCCAAATCCTTAATAGGATTTTTTATTGCTTGCTTTAAAGGGGGTAGGGAGCATAAAATTTACAATATAAAACTCAAAAAATACTACTATGGTAGAGGTAAGACCAGATGAAGTCTCAGCGATTTTAAGACAGCAACTGTCAGGCTTTAAATCGGAGGCTGAACTCGAAGAGGTTGGTACTGTATTACAGGTTGGTGATGGTATCGCACGTGTATACGGCTTAACTAAGGTTCAATCAGGAGAACTGGTTGAATTTGATAACGGATTGCAAGGAATTGTATTAAACCTTGAAGAAGACAATGTTGGTGTTGTATTACTTGGTGCATTTGATAATATAAAAGAAGGCGCTACAGTAAAACGCACAAATAAAATTGCTTCGATCAAAGTTGGTGAAGGAATGCTTGGTCGCGTGGTTAACACTCTTGGTCAGCCAATTGATGGTAAAGGTCCAATTCTGGGCGAAACCTATGAGATGCCTTTGGAGCGTAAAGCCCCAGGTGTAATCTATCGTCAGCCGGTTACCGAGCCATTACAAACCGGAATCAAAGCAATTGATGCCATGATTCCAATTGGTCGCGGACAACGTGAGCTTGTTATTGGTGATCGTCAAACCGGAAAAACTGCGGTTTGTATTGATACTATTATCAATCAAAAAGAATTTTATGAAGCGGGTAAACCTGTATTTTGTATATATGTAGCCATCGGCCAGAAAAACTCTACGGTAGCTCAAATATTAAAAGTGCTCGAAGAAAATGGTGCTTTGCCTTACACTGTGATTGTTGCAGCCTCTGCCGCTGATCCTGCTCCTATGCAGTTTTATGCTCCATTCGCTGGTGCTGCAATTGGTGAGTTCTTCCGCGATACCGGTAGACCGGCATTGATCGTTTATGATGATCTTTCAAAACAGGCTGTTTCTTACCGTGAGGTATCTCTTTTATTGCGTCGTCCTCCGGGTCGTGAAGCTTATCCTGGTGACGTATTCTACCTGCACAGCCGTTTATTGGAACGTGCAGCTAAGATTAATCAGAACGACTCAATTGCGCAGGCAATGAATGATCTTCCTGAATCAATTAAGCATATCGTTAAAGGTGGTGGTTCGCTAACAGCTTTACCGATCATTGAAACTCAGGCAGGTGACGTTTCTGCATATATTCCAACCAACGTAATTTCGATTACGGATGGTCAAATCTTCCTTGAATCTAACTTATTCAATGCAGGTGTTCGTCCGGCTATCAACGTGGGTATTTCAGTATCACGTGTGGGCGGTAATGCACAGATCAAATCGATGAAAAAAGTTGCAGGTACTTTGAAACTTGATCAGGCGCAGTATCGTGAGCTAGAGGCTTTCTCGAAATTCGGTTCTGACCTTGATGCGGCTACTAAATCTGTATTGGATAAAGGTGCGCGGAATGTGGAATTGTTAAAGCAGGCACAATTCTCTCCTGAGACAGTTGAAAAGCAGGTCGCAATTCTTTATATAGGTACCAAAAACCTGATGAGAAATGTTCCGGTTAATAAAGTAAAAACTTTCGAAGCTGAGTTCATCCAACAACTTGAACAACGTCATCCAGAAGCTTTACAGGGATTGAAAGCCGGCAAGCTTGATGATGCTATTACAGGTGCTCTGGAGAAAGTGGCAAAGGAGTTAAGTGATAAATATTAAAAGATATTAGTATTTAGTATTTAGTATTTAGAAATACGCATCTAAATACTAAATACTAAATACTTTGTACTGCTTAAAATGGCTAATTTAAAAGAAGTAAGAAATCGTATAGTATCTGTCAGCTCGACTCAGCAGATCACCAAGGCCATGAAAATGGTTTCTGCAGCAAAGTTGAAACGGGCAACCAATGCGATTATTCAGCTACGTCCTTATGCAAATAAGATGAAAGACATTTTGTATAATCTTTCTGCAAGCATGGACGGTTCTAATTCTCCTTATACTCAGGAGCGTGAGCCGAATAAGGTATTGATTATTAGTATTGCATCTAATCGCGGTCTTGCAGGTGCATTCAATATGAATGTGATCAAGACAGCAAACAACCTGATCTCAGAGAAGTATGCTGAACAGCTCCGTAAAGGAAATGTTCACATTGTTGCCATCGGTAAAAAGGTTCAGGATTTTTATGAGAAACGAAAATATACGGTCATTGGAAATAACAATGAATTATTTAGTGATCTGAGTTTCGAAAATACTTCGAAAATTACAGAATCCGTCATGACTGCTTTCGCCAAAGGAGAATACGACAGAGTTGAACTGGTGTACAACCAATTCAGAAATGCCTCGGTTCAGATTCTTACAACCGAGCAATTATTGCCGGTTGCGAAGTCAGAAAACCTTACATCGAAAGCAACTCAGGTTGATTATATTCTCGAGCCTACTCAGGAAGAGATTGTTGAACTACTGATCCCTAAATCAATTAAAACTCAGCTTTATAAAGCTGTTTTGGACTCACATGCTTCAGAGCATGGGGCACGTATGACTGCAATGGATAAGGCTACGGAAAATGCCGGCGACTTATTGAAGGCTTTAAAGCTTTCTTACAACCAGGCAAGACAAGCTGCTATTACAACTGAATTAACTGAGATCGTAAGTGGTGCAGCTGCATTATCTAATGGCTAATTTGTTAGCAGATTCAGTTTTGTACTCTAAAATAGATTTGTAAATTTATACATTCTCAATAAAAGGAAATGGAAAACACAACAAACAACAATAACTCAACCGCTGAAGCTAATAATCCTTCACATTACACTACAATAATTACAGGTATAGTAATTGGTCTTATCGGTATATTTCTACGTTTTACCGGTACATGGCCTATGATCAGTATAGTATCGAATGTTATTTGGGTTATCGGAATTGTGATCTGCTTAAGATCAGTTTTGAAAATATTAAAATAATAATTTCATTTAAGGTGAAAGGCTAATATCCAAATGGTTGTGAGCCTTTTTTATTTTGCGGGAATTAAACTCTTAAGTTTTGGATCTGTCTGCAGTTTTCTCAACGCTGCTTCATAAGCTAACCAGTAAATCTCTTCAGTTTTTCTTACATCAAATACGCTGGTGGCTCCCATACCATGTGGTTCAATGATGACATCGCAAAACTCTGCTTTTGTAGCCATATCAGAATTTATAGACATAATTATCGACCGTTCAACCAGTCTTCGATAACTTTCAATATTATCTGTTTTAGGAAGATGATTACAAGATGAACCGATAATAAAATCACATTCCGATCGTATAGGCTCAACCGGAAAGTTATTTAAAATACCTCCATCTATATAAATTTTATCCCCTATTCTGATCGGTTTAAAAAAGACAGGTATAGCACTTGAAGCTAAAATGGGCTTGATTAATTCACCGGAACGGAAATATGCTATTTTACAATCATTAAAATTTGTAGCGGTAATAACCGTAGGAATTTTCAGGCCTTCAAATGAATCGTGCGGAATGTATTCAAGCAAAAGGGGTCTGATTTTATCCAATGACATCAGACCTTTAGCCCTGAAAGCAGGTCTGATATATTTATAAAGGTGGGTCTTCGTAAAGATCTTAAGAATTTCGGAAGGTTCAATACCTTGAGCAAAGAGCGCAGCAACGATGGAGCCTGCACTGGTTCCGCTAACCCTGTCAATTTTAATCCCGGCTTCTATAAGTGCCTGTAGTACACCTAAATGGGCTACACCACGTATTCCTCCTCCTGATAATACCAGCCCTACTCTCATTTAATCTCTTGGTTTGTATTTGGATGAGGCAAGAATTTTTTGATCATCCTTTTCAAGCATAAGTTGCGGCAGACTGATATCCGGATTCTTTTCCATGTATTGTCTCACGATTTGCCAGCCTGTCCAGACCCCTAGTTTAGGAGCCGAGGACGAGTTTTCACCAATTCCTGGAGTAAAAGGAGCTTCAGCCAAGTATTTCTGAATTTTAAGATAATCAGTGTTGAATAAAAGCTCATTCTCCAGAAAATATGCCCAAATGTTTGCTTCATACTCCTTACACCATTGTAGCTGTTCTGCGGTATAGCCTATCTTCACCGAATCGGTAGTTTCAGGTAAAACGGTATCCATGAAATATAAAATTTTGCCATTATAGATCATTTTTGAAAGCAGACTGCGATCTGTATCATTTTCAGGAAACATATCCTCCCGAATAAAAGCTTCAATAACACGAGGGCTGATATTCTCTGGACTGAATCTTCGGGAAATGTATTGAGGTAAACTTTGTCTTAAGGCCGGATAAAATCGGTCGCCATTCTTACCCAGAAACATGTCGAGTCCAATTCCTATATAATCATTTCCTATAGGTGTTTGTACCGCAAATCCCGAAATAAAGCTGATGATGCGTGGAAATTTCTGTTTTGGATAGTAATATCGAATAAACCTGAAAGCCTGTTCCAATTCATCCTGTTGCTTATTCAAATCTGGAAATGTTAGGGCTACTGCCGACCGTAGTTCGTGGTAATCCTTATTTTGTAAAATAGTGTGGAGATTAACATAATAGGCAGTGTCTTGTGTAGATCCGGCGCTGATCATCTTTTCCATGTAATCATCGTAAAACCAGGTATATTTTTTTCTAAGATTTGGGGCTTTTATTGAAATAGAATCAGGATTTACATGGTTCAGTTCTTGATCAAATCTTTCAATTGGAATACTGACCTTAATCTTGCTAATATCCGGCAATTTTTTGTTATTGCATGAAAGAGCTGCCAAGCATATAAAAAAAAACAGGTAAATTTGATGGTGTCTCATGGATACAGATTGTCTGCTAAATTAACAAATTAAAGAATGAAGATTGCTCTTGCCCAGCTAAATTATATTATTGGCGACTTTGAACATAATACTCAGAAAATAATAAAGTCCATTCAAAATGCCCGGGATCAGGGTGCTGATTTGGTAGTTTTCGCCGAGTTGTCGGTCTGTGCTTATTCGCCAAGAGATTTCCTTGAATTTTCTGAGTTCATTGAACTCTCTGAGCAATCAGCAAAAACAATAGCTGCAGCCTGTACGGATATTGCGTGTATTATAGGACTACCCACTCCAAATCCAAAAGTTGAAGGAAAGGATCTTTACAATTCGGCTTGGTTTATTGAGAATAATAAGCTAAAGGCAATTGTAAATAAGGCTTTACTCCCAAATTATGATGTTTTTGATGAATATCGTTATTTTGAACCCTCGGTAGATTTCAGCTGTATTGATTTTATGGGGCATAGAATTGCTTTAACCATCTGTGAAGACCTTTGGAATATCAATCATAATCCAATGTACACCATTTGCCCAATGGATGAACTTATCAAAGAGAAACCAGATCTAATGATTAACATTGCTGCTTCTCCTTTTGCTTATAATCATGATGAAGAGCGGGTGCGAATACTTGGAGATAGTTGCCGGAAATATAAACTGCCACTTTTCTACGTCAATCAGGTTGGAGCACAGACCGAAATTATTTTCGATGGAGGGTCACTGGTTTTTGATGCTTCTGGTTTGCTTCTCGATGAATTGGCCTACTTCTCTGAAGAAATGAAGATTTATGAATTTGAAGACGGGAAGGTAAAAGGCTTCGAACCAAAGGATCATGATGCTCATAATGATATCCAGCAGGTTCATGATGCACTTGTTCTCGGGATTAAGGATTATTTCCTTAAATCCGGATTCAAAAAGGCGATTCTCGGACTTTCGGGAGGAATAGATTCTGCCTTAGTTTGTGCTTTGGCTTCGGAAGCCCTTGGACCAGAAAATGTGATGGCAGTATTGATGCCCTCAGAGTTTTCTTCTGATCATTCTATTCAGGATGCTTTGGATCTAGTTAATAATCTGGGTTGTAAACATGAGATCATACCAATCAAAGAAGCCGCCTCTGTCTTCGATAAAATTATGAAGCCGGTGTTTAAAGACATGCCATTTGATGTTGCTGAAGAAAATATTCAGTCAAGAAGTAGAGCAATTATTGTTATGGCGATGTCGAATAAGTTTGGCTATATTTTATTAAATACTTCTAATAAGAGTGAGTGTGCCGTAGGTTATGGTACCCTATATGGTGATATGGCTGGTGCCATTGGAGTACTTGGCGACGTTTATAAAACTCAGGTGTATAAACTTTCAAATTATATAAACCGTACAAGGGAAATCATCCCAAAGAACAGTATTGTAAAACCTCCCTCAGCTGAACTTCGTCCAGGACAAAAAGATTCAGATTCACTTCCAGAATATGATATATTGGATGCGATTTTATTTCAATATATTGAACTTAAGAAGAGTTCTTCCGCAATTATTAACCAAGGTTTTAATGAAACCTTGGTTAAAAAAATACTTCGTATGGTTAACCTTGCCGAATTTAAGCGAAACCAAGCTCCTCCAATATTAAGAGTGTCTCCTAAGGCTTTTGGAATGGGGAGAAGGTTGCCTATAGTTGGAAAATACCTTAATTAATTGAGAATTGAGAGTTAAGAATCAGTGCTGTCCGGTAAAAAACTTGACTGGATCAATTATATGAGTTCTGTCCAAATAGATCCTGTTTTTGGTCCGATTATTTTTTGCAACCCCCTGGTTATGTCTTAAAGAGAGTTAATTGATAGTCTGGCATTTTTCCTGGTAACTGATCAACGCTTTTTCTGGGTTTATAAGAAACTTGATCAGGTCGATATAGGTTCCCAGGTGCTGCCTGATCAGGCCTGCGACATTGGAAAACGACCATTTGGTTTTTCTATGTTTATCGGCCTTGTCCTTGACCACTTTTGTAAGCAGGTCGGCGATCAGGGTACACCAGATTTGGATCTCAATGGCGTTCTGATTGTCTCCAAGGAAGTTGTGCAATTGAAAGTTCTGTTTTATTCGTTTAAACAGAGATTCGATCTGCCATCTTCTTTTATAGATCCCGGCTATTGTTAGGGCAGTTAGTTCCTTGCTATTGGTTAAGAATTCGAAGGTCTTGTTGCTTATCTGATCATAATAAACAATGATTCTGGCCTCCTGCAGGGGGACTTTGGCCTTTTTGGTCCGATTGCCCAGGATGATCAGTTTATCGCTGATCACCCCATTATTTTTGAACTTTTCGCTCACCGGAAGTTCCTCCATCACTTGGTAGCAGGCCATCGTATTTAACCGGGTGACCCAGGTGACGTTCTTTTTAGTCCATTGTGCCATTGGAATATAACTGTTGTAACCCTTATCCATCACCAAAATAGAGCCTGGAGGCAAATTCAGAGCCGGCATGATTCTTCTATCAGATGCGGCTGCCTCTGTGATATGGACAAAACAAGGAACGTCATCTTTAGCCCTTATGAGTGCATGGGCTTTTACTCCACCCTTTTTCCTCCCATTGGCCATGGCGTTCCCACACGCTTTAAATACCTGGGAAAATAAGGTGATGGTGGTAGAATCGACAATGAACAGCCGCTCATTCAGTTTTCCTTTCAAGCGGCTGTCCGGGGAAAATCCATAATAACGCTTCCGTAACGAATGGAAAAGTTCACCGAATAATTCAGCAGAACGACGCTTATTGGCATCAGCAAGTGTGCTTCTTCTGGGTGTATATTGTATTCCAAGGTGACCCAAGCGGGACGAATTAACCTGAAGGCCCGTAATGAGTTCGCGCAGGGAACTGCAGTGATGAAAGCTGCTAAAAAGCATCGTAACCAAATGGTCATAAGCCTTGAACTTCTTACAATAGCGATTGGATTGATGCTTTTTAGCTAATTGCTCGACTTTATGGCGGGGAATTAAAGAAGGGAGTTGACCAAGTATCGGCTGTCCGGTAAAATACGTACTTTTGGGCATAGTCTATTTTTAGTGTTTCGCAACTTGAATCTAAACTATTTAGGGGCTTCGGCCCCTATTTTTTTCCCTACTTTTGAGTTTTACCGGACACTACTGAGTTAAGAATCATTAGTATACGGGTAAAATAAGAAATATACAAAATATCTCAATTTAAGCTTCTCAATCGGATGTTTCAGCTAAATTAGAAATAAGAGTCCCCCCTTAACCTTGCCTCCCTCTCCAAAGAAGTCTTTTGGACTATTGCCGGCAAGGCCAATTTGTTATTCACCATTTTTTGTTGTTTTTAAAGGTGTTCATGCTTTCGCCGCTGAAGGGCGGCTCAGGTTTGAAGGCCAAAAGAAACAAAAGCCTTCTTCAATCCCTAGGTGCCTTGGCCACAAGTCCACCACACATCAAAAAAAAGCGATCGCTGCTTTTGGGGGATAGGGAAATATCAAAGTATTCTGGGTATGATCCCAAAATCTAATGCTCGGGAGTGCTATTTGAACGACCATGCATCTTTTTTTTGATTTGGCTGGCACAGGTCCCGGTTTTAAACCGGGAGAATCGTCCTTCGGAACCGTTTATCTGATATGAATGGTTTTGGGACAATACTTTAATAAACACCTGATCATAAATAATTTATCAGCTGATGAAGTTTAATTATTGCCCATCATTTAGTAAAAGACAGATTTCAACATTAATTAAACTTTTTTTCCGCCGAAGGCGAATGGTGCGGTTCGCATAGACCAAGCCTCAATAATAAATTAATAGCATTCCAGCACGTGCGGGAATGCAGCGGCATGTATTCGCTTTTGATTTATTGTTTATTCAAGGTGCTCATGGTCTCGTCGTTCCTCCTTGGCATATTTCTTTTCTGCTGCAGGAACCTCCCGAAGGGAAGCTTGAGCACAAAATAAAAAATATAAAAAAGCGAAAAACGTAAAAAGAGTAATGAAGAACTAAGAATATTATTTGTATAGCCAAAAATTAAATTTTTCCCCAGACACTAATGGTTGAGTAATAAGAATTAAGAATTTCCTATTTCCCATTCTCAACTAATAAAAATCTATTTCTAAAAACTTAAATTATTGCTGTGCGCACGCGTTCGAGCAGGGCCTTGGTTTTCAAAATCCCTTCGTATTCACCAATCTGATCGCCTTCGTATTCAATGCCAATATATCCTTTGAAGCCTGCATCTTTTACAATTTTAAGCATTCGGTTATAATCGGTTTCAATGCAATTACCTTGTGCATCGAAGTCCATAGATTTTGCACTCACAGCTTTGGCATAGGGCATCATTTCATAAGTGCCTTTGTATTTATCATATTCTTCAATGCATTTATTCTTGCTGTCTTTTGTGAGACAGAAATTATTAAAATCAGGCAATGTTCCAACATTTTTCTTTCCAACGTTTTTCATCACTGTGGAGAGCCAGAAGCCATCTGAACTATATCCGCCATGGTTTTCAACAATGACATTGATATTCTCTTTTACGGCGTATTCACCTAAAAGTCCGAGGCCATCGATAGCTGCTTTTTGGACATCTTCTGCGCTTCCCACCCCGTGCGCATTCACCCTTATGGAGCTACATCCAAGGTGTTTAGCGGCTTCTACCCACTTTTTATGGTTATCAACTGCGTGCATACGTTTAGTGGTATCTAGGTCTCCTAAACTCCCTTCTCCATCGCACATGATTAGGTGATTCTTAACACCGTTATCAGAACAGCGTTTTAGTAGTTCGTTGAGGTATGCAGTGTCTTTTGCTTTATCCTTGAAAAAGGTATTCACATATTCAACAGCACTAATGCCAAATTCTTTCTTAGTTAGCACTGGAAAATCAAGATTATCTATTTTTTTGCTACGCAGGGCTCTGTGCAATGACCATTGGGCTAGAGAGATCTCAAAAAATGAGTTTTTTATATCTGCGGCATTCGGGTTATTGCGCTGCGGCATTTTGGCTGCACAAGAGTATAATGCGGATGGCAATAGTGCAATTCCTGCAAGGCCTGTGGCCTGTTGTATAAATTTACGGCGGTCGTTTGACATGAATCCCTAGTTTAATTGGTGATTTTTGAATTTACAATAAATAATATTATTGGGGAAATTTAAGGAAGATAATATTTTAAAGCCAATGATTCAATCATTTGTGAAATGCCAAAATTAATCATTTATCATAGAATCGTCAGATGCTTGTAACAAACCTGAAAATTGAATGTTTTGTACTTCAAAATTGTGTTCCTTTGAATAGTGAATTAATGAATTATAAAGGTTCTGTGATCCTTACATATAGCGTGAACCTGGATAATTTCTGGTTTTTAGTTTAGTTTTAGTTTAGTGAAAATCCGTCTCGAAAGAGACGGATTTTTCTTTTAGTGACCTTTAGTTCTTCTTTTTATTAGTGCTATTACTAAAATTAACGTAAATATTGCGCTTCCTATTGATCCGCCTCTGGCTATATAGTCGCCAAACCGCACATAAAAACTTAGTTCATCGTTCAAATTAATATCCTGTTTGAGAGCACCCTGAACCCACCATTCAGTTCGCTGAACAATATCACCACGCTGGTTTATGAACGCAGAAATACCAGTATTTGCCGACCTTGCCACCCATCTTCTGGTTTCGATAGCTCTGAGTTTGGCATAATGCAAGTGCTGATCTTTACCGGAGGTGTTTCCCCACCAGCCATCATTGGTAATGATTGCTATGAATTGTGCGTCTTTTTTAATGTATTCTGTCACATATTCGCCCCAAATTGATTCATAACAAATGACTGGAGCAGATCCAATCCCGCTTTGAGAATAGAAAACCGAGGGTTCCTCCTGCTTTCCATAACTCCCGGTAGCACCGCCAAATGCTGCAAAAGCAGGCTTTAGAAATGATAGTGCGTTAGAAAAGGGGGTTTGTTCGACACCAGGTACCAATTTTGATTTATGATAGAATTGTAAGGTGCCTGAATTCTCAACAGAGACAGCCGCATTAAATACATCAAAGTAGATTCCACTATTTTTATTGTATCGCGCAGTTGCGGTTTCAGCTGAATCGTAAATTGCAAAACTCTCAATTCCGGAGATCAAATTTGAATTTTTATATTTATTTAAAAAATTCTGAATAGTTGCAAAGCTTTCATTTTCCCTGAATGTTTTTTCTTCTGTACCCTCTGAAATTGCGGTTTCCGGCCAGATGAAATATTCAGTATTGCTTTGCCCCATTGAATCAGAAAGATGAATCAAACGTTTAATCTGCTCAGAAGGGAGCATGGTTCCGAATTTTTTATAAGGATCGATGTTAGGTTGTACGACTACAATATTTGCCGGATTTGATTTTTCAGTATAGTTGAAATACATGAATAATGAGATGAGTATTGGCAGCATCACCACAAATGATACTGGAACAATCAAACGGGTTTTATTCGCTTTAAGTCTGCCTGCTTTTATAGCCAGCCAGATCTCAAAAAATAAAATATTTGTAAGCAGTATCCAAAGTGTACCTCCATAAACTCCGGTAAATTCATACCATTGTACCAGCTGATGACTAGTAGCGAAGCCATTTCCGAGGTTCATCCATGGGAATGCGAGATCCCAGCTTTGGTGAAGGTATTCATAAGCAATCCAGAAACAGATTAGCCCGGCATAAGCCCATACTTTTGAAGTAATTAATCTCAGGCGATAATAAAGCCAGAATGCAATAGTCATTAATAGTGCTCCTAAACCAAATGGAATTAGAGAGATCAGAGCAGCTACCCATGAGGGCATAGCCGAATTCAAGGAATTGAAAACCCAGTAAATACTAACAGTATTCCATATAAAGAAACAAAATATGGCAGTGCGGAATATTAATTTCCCTCTTTTATTTGCTTGTGAATGAATGATGCTTTCAGTAGCAATAAATAAGGGAACCAAGGCAACCAATAGAATTAGTGATGTAAAAGGAATAGGGGGCCAGGCTATCCATAATAAGAAGGCACTTAAAAGTGCAAGTTGATAATTTCTGTTCATCAAAGTCTACTTAAGATTTCTGCCTTTTTATTTTCATAATCTTCCTGACTGATCAGTTGTTTTTCATATAATCTTTTTAATTTCTGCAGTTTTTGGGTCAGTTCATCTTCCGGTTCTGAAACATGGACTTCTTCAATTGCTGGAGTATTTTGTACCTCAACTTCAATGTATGATGCGTAATCATCCGCGAGGTTCTCATTTTGCAGGACCGTTATTTTTTCATCGAAACCGGGTAAGGTCTTCACTTTTTCCAATTGTTCATTGCTAAATTGATAGAGTTTACGGGCCTGAATCTTAGGAATGTAATCTATCGCAATGTTTTCACCTCTCTGTGGGATGGTAATAAACTTCGATCCAAAGAACTCTTCTTTGAAAGAAACCTCTTTTATTTCAGCCCACGGGAAAGTTTTATAAGACGTGGTAAGCCCCAGATTTTCAGGAATACAAAATATTATGCGTTTATTGGTAATTGCAATACAATCTGGTATCAGGGTTACCGCAGGTCTTTTTTGTATTGCCAAGTAGATTACTGCCTCACCAGAAGTAAGCATATCCCGCAATTTCCCTAAAACCTTTTCTGCTGTTCTTGGGTCCTGTTCATCTGTTAAATATTGTTCGATTAACATATTCTTGTTTTTAATACTTATTTAATTTTATTTGCCTGCCACACAAATAACAATCTCACCTTTTAAAGTATGATTTTCAAAATGTACTTTAATTTGGTCAAGACTCCCTCTCACAGTTTCTTCAAACATCTTGGTCAATTCTCTCGATACAGATGCCTGACGCTCAGGTCCAAAGTATTGTGCCAACTCTTCCAGTGTTTTTAAAAGTCGGTGAGGCGATTCATAAAATATCATAGTACGGCTTTCATTTACAAGCTCTTTCATTCGAGTTTGCCGGCCTTTCTTTACCGGTAAGAAGCCTTCAAAAGTAAAGCGATCAGCAGCCAGTCCTGAATTAACAAGGGCAGGAACAAAAGCAGTAGCACCCGGCAAGCATTCTATTGGAAGATCATTACGGATTGCTTCCCGTACAAGTAGAAAGCCAGGATCAGAGATTGCCGGTGTGCCGGCATCTGAGATTAATGCAATTTGTTTGCCCTCTTTAAGGAAACGAATGACCTCTGTTACAGACTTATGTTCATTATGCTGATGATGCGAAAATAATTTCTTGTCTATTCCAAAATGCTTCAGCATCGGAGCACTAGTGCGGGTATCTTCTGCAAGGATTAGGTCTACTTCCTTCAGAATGCGAACGGCTCTGAAGCTCATATCTTCCAGATTGCCGATCGGTGTAGGTACAAGATAAAGTTTGCCGCTCATTATTTCTATTCTTATTCAGGTATTCATTTAGGAAAAACTCCAAAATCAAAGCCCAAACTCCAAACTGTTTATATCTTTGTATAAAATTATTAAAGATGCTGCAAGTTAGTTATATCCGTGAAAATAGGGAGGAAGTTTTAAATCGTTTATCTGTCAGGAATTTTAAAAATCTTGAGCTGGTAGATCAGATTATAAGGCTTGATGAAGACCGTCGTAAGACTCAAACTCTTTTGGATTCTATTGCTGCTGAGGCCAATGCCGCTGCTAAAAAGGTTGGTGAACTGATGCGACAGGGCTTAAAAGAAGAGGCTGAAAAAATCAAAGTTCAAACTACAGACTTCAAAGAACAAACCCGTACGCTTGGAGATAAACTTTCTGCCATTGAAATTCTATTGCAAGCAGAATTGGTGCTATTGCCTAATTTGCCTCATCAATCTGTACCCAAAGGCCTTGGAGCAGATGATAATCTGGTCGCTTTAGAACATGTAGTGTTTCCCAACCTATTACCAGGTGCCTTACCTCACTGGGAACTTGCTACTAAATATGATATCATAGATTTTGAATTGGGTAACAAAATTGCCGGTGCCGGTTTTCCGGTTTATAAAGGAAAGGGCGCTAAACTTCAGCGTGCACTGATCAATTTCTTTCTTGATAATGCAGAATCAGCTGGTTACCGCGAGATGCAGCCCCCAATAGTTGTTAATGAGGCTTCAGGATTTGGTACAGGGCAGCTTCCTGATAAAGAAGGACAGATGTACCATATTTCAATAGATAATCTTTATCTAATTCCTACTGCTGAAGTTCCTGTTACAAATTTATACCGTGATGTGATTCTGAAAGAGGAAGAATTACCTATAAAAAATTGTGCTTATACTCCCTGTTTCCGCCGTGAAGCGGGATCTTATGGGGCTCATGTTCGCGGATTAAACCGATTGCATCAATTCGATAAGGTTGAGATTGTACAAGTTGTTCATCCTGAAAAATCTTATGAAGTACTAGAAGATATGAGTAAGTATGTTCAATCATTATTGCAAAAACTTGAATTACCATATCGTGTACTTAGTTTATGCGGCGGTGACATGGGTTTCACTTCTGCAAAAACATATGATATGGAAGTATGGTGTGCTGCTCAGGCGCGCTGGCTGGAAGTTTCTTCTGTTTCTAACTTTGAAACATACCAGAGTAATCGACTAAAACTCCGGTTTAAGAGCGGGGATGGAAAACCTCAGCTTGCTCATACTTTAAACGGAAGTGCGCTGGCATTACCCCGTATTGTTGCATCATTATTGGAAAACAATCAGGATGAAAAGGGTATAAAAATTCCGGCGGCATTGGTGCCTTATACAGGTTTTGATTACATCAGCTAAGCTTTTTTATTGTTTATGCCGGTTTAAAACATATCCATAATCAGTTCCAGAATTTTCCATGTAGCCCAGGCAATTAACAGAATAAAAAGAATCAGGAAGAGAGCAATCAAAAGCAATATGCCTTTTCCGCTACCCTGATGCTTTCCTTCTTCATAATATTCTTTCAGTAGACGGATGTTCCTTGAGTTTGATTTATAGGCAAAGTCAAATAATTGCCCAATGATTGGGATGGCACCAATAGTTGAGTCGAGAATGATATTCTTAAGCATCAGAATGAGAACCTTGCGGCTCAAACCATATCTTGCCATAGTAAGTACTAATACAATTGAAACTACAAAGCCCGAAATATCCCCCAGTACCGGAATTAAATTTAAAAGGGGGTCGATGCCAAATCTGACATTTGTTCCAGGAATTCGAAACTTTTCATCCATAAGGTAGGAAACACGTTCTGCCCAGTTCAATTTTGGAATTAGTTTTTTCTGCATGAAAATTGTTTGTTTTATAGTTCTTTAGATTATTAGACTAATTAATGCCATTTAAGTCAATTTGAATAAGATTTTGAACCAGAATCTTATTTGGTATCTGGTTTTTAATTTTTTATCTTAGAGACAAATTAGGTTATTTATGAATATTAAGAAAATACTGATAGCAAATAGGGGAGAGATTGCAATCAGAATTAGTCGTGCCTGTAATGAATTGAATATACAGACCGCGGCTATTTATACTTACGAAGATCGTTATTCTCTTCATCGTTACAAAGCCGATGAGGCCTATCAGATTGGAGAAGATAATAATCCTTTAAAACCTTACCTTGATATTCAGGCCATTGTTGCGATGGCTAAATACTGTAAAGCTGATGCTATCCACCCCGGCTATGGCTTTTTGTCAGAAAATCCTGAGTTTGCTCATCAGTGTGCTGAGAATGGAATTATTTTTATCGGTCCAAGGCCTGATGTAATGATCGCTTTGGGTGATAAAATTACAGCAAAAACAGTCGCTAAAAATGCCGGGATTCCTATCATTGAAAGTAATGAACCGAACCTGGACAGTCTTGATATTGCACTTTCAGAAGCTAATCGCATCGGTTTTCCAATGATTTTGAAGGCAGCTTCCGGTGGTGGTGGACGTGGTATGCGGGTTGTAAGGACCGAAGAAGAGCTTAAAAAAGCATTTCCGGAAGCTAAAAGTGAAGCTAAAAATGCTTTTGGTGATGATACAGTATTCCTAGAGAAGTTTATCGAGCGTCCTCGG
>Ga0335396_10001649_pt1 | contig 28464 bp, 28 predicted proteins | sample FRY02_FD_205743 | JGI IMG/M metagenome (GOLD analysis project Ga0335396, IMG submission 205743) | Freshwater microbial communities from Lake Fryxell liftoff mats and glacier meltwater in Antarctica - FRY-02 (spades assembly) (version 2) | ecosystem: Environmental > Aquatic > Freshwater > Ice >... | reverse complement strand
CTAGAAGCAAACAGGGTTCGGTGAAGTATTTTATAAGTTTTTTCATGGTGCGAGCGTCATGCTCGTTAGGGTGGGCGGTGAGGTGTTTTTCCCAAGCTCCGGTGCTGTGATTTAGAAGGCCTAAAAAAAAGACACGACAGGGGCTCTTAAGTTGGTGCCATTCGGGGCTGAGTGCCTTGACGAGGCCCATTAGGAATCAATCCAACTCGGTGGGCGGGAGATATTCGACAGGCTTGGGCTCGGGAGTGTCCGGTGTTGATTTGGAGGCCACATTTCCACAAGAGACGAGAGCAAGGGAGACGATTGAGAGGAAGGTGATATGAATCATTTCTAAAAAGCTGACCCAGATGAATTGTGGTGTCAAAAAAAGAAGCTTCGGGGGTGGCAGAGCACGCACTCCGGAGTTTTCTTGGGAATTCGAAGGCTAAATTAGTGGCTGCCGAGGTAGTCGGAAACGCCTTTGTGATCGGCGGTCATGGCGGAATCGCCTTTCTGCCAGTCCATGGGGCAAACTTCTCCGTGTTGCTCGAAGTGCTGAAGGGCATCGATGACGCGGAGGCATTCTCTGATGGAGCGGCCAAGAGGCATGTCGTTGACGACCTGGTGACGAACGGTGCCTTCTTTGTCGATGAGGAAGAGGCCGCGGTAGGCCACGAGTTCCCCTTCGACGGCGTAGTCGCCATTTTCGTCGATGATTTCTTCACCGGCGAGGACGTCGTAGGCCTCGGAAATTGTTTTGTTGATGTCAGCAACGAGAGGGTAGGTGACGCCTTCGATCCCGCCCTTGTTTTTAGGGGTATTGAGCCAGGCTCGGTGTGAGAATTCGGAGTCGGTGGAGCAACCGACGACGGCTACGTCGCGATTCTCAAATTCAGGGAGTTCTTCCTGGAAGCGGTGAAGTTCCGTAGGACACACGAAGGTGAAGTCCTTGGGGTAAAAGAAGAGAACGACGTATTTTTTTCCGATGAACTGATCGAGAGAAAAGGAGTCGATAATGTTTTCACCTTGAACGGCTTTGGCCGTGAAGGTTGGTGCTTTTTTTCCTACGAGAACGGGCATGGTGTTAGGCTTTGGGTCGGGTCGCGGCGTGGCCTAGGGGAAGGGGCAGCCTTGGTCAACCTTTGAGCCTAACTTTTTGTGGAAATGAGGTGATAGTAGATCTTGTCGCCGAGGACGGGTTTGTCGTCACTGGACTTTAGATCCCGAAGATCAATACGGTAAAGGTAGTCTTCCTTGAGTTGGGATTTGTCGCACTCGAACATGAAGGTCGTGTTGTCGGCATCGAGACGGCTGATTTTTATTGGGACCGTTGCTTCGTCCACTTTCTTGGAACCGTAGGCCTGATGGTAATCGTAGGTGTGGCGTGTCATTGAGAGGCCCTTCGGAAGGTCGTTGCCAACAGGTTTGGTGAAAGTGACGATGAATCCGTTTTTCTGGAGTTTCACTCCTGCGACCGCAAAAAGAGTTTCTTCCGGATTCTTCTGGCGAATGCGGATGAACCCTTCCGCACCTGCCCAGGAGAGGTGGGTTTTACCAATCCAGAGGGAGCCATCCTTGGTGAAGGTCATGCGATTGCGTCCGTTGCCGAAGGCGTTGCTCTGCAGGAAGGGAATGGTGGCACCTTGCGAGGCTCCGGTGACTCCGGGATCCGGGAGGAACCGCACGAGAGTGGGTTGATTCATTTCGCCGATGAGCGTTTGACCTGAGATTCCTTTGAAAATCCCGCTTGGAACGACAATGGGCTGGGTAGGGGAGTTCGCGAGTTCGCCCTGTGGCATGAGGCCGGCGGCGCGGGTGCGCATGTTATTGAGTTTTTTGATATCGATCTTGAACGGATCTTCGGTCCAACCATCGCGCCAAACTAGGGCCGCGGGATGTCCGTGGAAAGTTCCCTCGCGAATGTGGTGAATCTTGCTCGTTCCCAGCCAGTCGCCTTGGTTGTCCATCACGAAGAGGCGGCCGTCGGCATCGAAGCCAATGCCGTTGGGAGATCTTACTCCAGCAGCGTAAGGGGTTGCTGTTCCGTCCGGGGCAATCTTCATGATCCAGCCACGGTAGGGAACAGGGGAATACATGTGGTCGGGCGCGTTTTTGTTCTTCCCCCAGTTTGAGCCGCCCAGCATGTGCTCACGCGGGATGCCGATGGGTTGAAACTCGCCCCGGATTTCTTCGCGGATGCCGGCGCCGTTGGAGGCAACACCGAGTGAGATGAAGAGGTTTCCATCTTTGTCCTTTGCGGGTCCGAAGGCGAACTCGTGATAGTTTCCACTCATTCCAAATCCGTCGTAAACGGTCGTGTATTCGTCCGCGACGCCGTCGCCATCGGTATCGGTGAGGCGGGTGAGCTCGGGGCGTTGCATGACGAGGATGTTATTGTCGTCCTCGATCAGGAGGCCCAGCGGTTCGTGAAGGCCTTCGGCGAAGAGTTTCCAGTCCTTAGTTTTTGGATTGTAAATCATGACCTGTCCACGGTGGAAGGCCGCGGCGATGCGTTGGTCGGGAAAGGTATCGAGCCCCCCGATTTGGGGGTCGACTCCGGCCGGGGTTGGGATTTGTTCGCGGGAGAACGTGTTAGTCCAAACGTCGGCTTGGACAGAAAGGGTGAGGGTAAGAATGAGTGGGAGAATCTTCATTTACTTGGTGAGTTTGATGTTCACGACGACGGGGGCATTGGTGGGAGCGGTCAGGGTGGTGCCATTCCACGATCCGGATGTTGAGGAATAGCCGAGGTTGTCATTTTCTTGAAAGTTGAGGGTGATTTTGGAAGGTGCGTTCTTGAAGGTGAAGCTCCGGTTGAAGCCGTCATCTGTTGCTTCAAGTCTCTCGTGGACTTCGACGGTGCCGAGTTTGAATTTGAAGGTGGGGAGCCCGTCTTTCATCGTGTAGCCCAAGAATTTCACGGGCTGGCCTGTGGCGAGCGGTCTCGCGGTCTCGGTGTGAAAAACTGCGCCATTCACTGTAGCGAGGTTGTTTCCGTTTCCGCGCCAGTAGGGATAGGCATCGAGGAAGTCACCTTTCCAGAGGAATCGCAGGCGGCATTCTCCGGCGTCCCAACAGAAGTTGAGATCTCCGGGAAGGGCGACTGCGATGGAGGCGGGGCCGGTTTTATCGAGGAACATTCGCTGGACCATGGGGCGTTTGGCAAGGGTGTCCGGGAAGGGATCGCCGGTCTTCTGTTTGATTTCCTTGAGATCCTTGCTGATGATCATGATGTGCTCGTAGATTTGCTTGAGGTCTGCGACGGGCACGTGGGTCATGACGGGCATTTGGACGAGATTCTTGCGGATGTGTGGATTGGGGTCATGGCACCACTTTAAGAATTCGGCTTCCTTGCCGCGATAGAGTCTGTTGATTTCGGCGAGCGGTGGGCCGACCAATTGGACAAGAGGTTGGTGACAGGCGCTGCAATTGTCAGTGAAGAGCTTTTTTCCGGAGTCTGCGGCATGAGCCGGAGAAAGGACCAGCAGGAGTGCAAGGCTGGTGAGAATGTTAGGCATGAAGACGCAAAGGTCGGGAATATTTGAGAATGCGCAAGTGTCCAATGGGAAAGCTGGCGATTTTGTGATCGTATGTTAACTTTTGGCCGTCCCCATTATGAAGCTCTTTAGACGTTCTTTTCTCTTGCTGCTAGCTGGTCTGCCAAGGGTTTTCTTTGCCCAGGGAGTTCCTCCTCCGGATCCCGATATTGCGAGGGCAATTCTGGTTGAACCAGCAAGGGCAATCCAGCTTGAACCGGATGAGCCAGTTGAAAGAGATCAACCACGGGTCGGCGATGAGGGGCTGCGCATTCAAATCTTTCTTGATCAGAAGTGCTTCGGTCCTGGTTTTCTTGATGGCAAGCCGGGGACTTTCACGAAAGGAGCGGTCTATTCCTATAATCGCTTTCGAGGTCGTTCACCCGGAGCCTGGGATGCGTTGCACGAGGAAGCTCTGGCAGAAGTCGAAGCACTCTACGCGACTGCGATCGTCCCGAAGCTGGCAGAGGAGTTCATCAATCCCAAGTTGCCGACGAAATACGAGGAGACTGGTGATCTGAAGTTGATGGCTTACCGGAGCTATCTCGAATTTATGTCCGAGCGTTATCACACGTCGGAGTCATTTCTTCTGGAGCTCAATGGCAAGAAGGTGGCCTATGGTCTAAAGCCGGGTTCGCCGTTGAAGGTTCCCAACATCGAGCCCTTCCGGATTGAGCGGTTGGAGGTTGGGAAGATGAATGGGAAGGACGACATCTTAAGTCAGAGGAACGTCGTGATTGATACTCAGAACAAGCAGCTTTTTATCTACGATCCCACCAAGCCTGTGATTATAATTCCTAACACCGCGATGGTGGTGTCTGAAGAGGACACCGAGCCGCTGGGGCAAATGATCGCAATGTTTCCAATTACTCCGGGGGAGGAAAAGTTCATCCACCGTGGTATTTGGAAAATCACGACCAGTGTGGAGTTTCCGAGTTGGCGCTATGACAAGCAATTGCTCAAGACAGGGAAGAGGGGCAAGGAAGCGACGCAGGTTCCTCACGGACCCAATAACCCGGTTGGGGTGATGTGGAATGGTCTTTCAAAATCGGGCATTGGCATTCATGGCACGGCGAGTCCCAGAACGATTGGGCGTTCTCAAAGCGCAGGATGTTATCGCCTCTCAAATTGGGATGCGGCGCGCTTTCCTGAGTATGTCCGACCGGGTGCGAAAGTCATCGTGCGATGAGTATTCCAAAAATCATGGCCCTCCGAATGGGCGTCTATTGTGTGCTCATCGGGTATCTCGTCGGTGATCTCTTCGTTTTCAAGGGGCCGATTTATCGAGCACTAAACGAGCCCTCATTGGATCTTGAACTGGCGATCGTAGAGGCCAAAGCCAACGGGGTGGTCGCGCGGGTTTACTATCGACCAATTTTCCGCACGCAGATTGAGGAGGCGGTGAAGGAGTATCTTTGGCGCCGTGGCCGATCTCTTGAAGAAACATCTCCTCCAGAACGCAAGATGCTGCGGAAGCTTGTGCTCAACGACTTAATTGATGAGGAACTGATCAAGCTGCAGATCAAAGTTTCAGAGCGGGAAACTTACGAGGTTTCTGATGAGCGAGTGGCGGCGGCGGTTCAGATTGAGCAGAAGCGCTACCCTCGTGACGCAGTCTTTGAAGAGCTTGCTAGGCGGGGAGGTTGGCAAGGGGAAGAGGAGCAAGAGCTCCGCGTGACCGCTCGGATTCAAAGAGAGGACTACCTCCGTTCGGCAGTCCGATTTGAGGTCAGTGATGACGAGGCGAAGGAATGGTTTGTTGCCAATCGTAAGGGACTGGGAGTGGCCACTTTCGCTGAAGCTCAGCCATCAATTGTTGAGGCTTTGGAGCTTCCGAAACGTGACGCCGGGTGGAAATGGTTTCGCTACAACCGGCTCCGTTTTCGAGCTGAAGGAAAGGTTGATATTTTCGAGGACGTTCTTTTTTCCGAAGAAAAGGGTTAGAGTTTGATCTCAAATCCGAGGGATTTGGCGAGGAAGGAGAACTTATCTACGTTCGCTTCGATCTGTTTGGAAGTTGGCGTGCCGGCACCATGGCCAGCTTTGCTTTCAATGCGAATCAGCGTCGGGCTGGGTCCCTTCTGGGCGGCTTGAAGGGCGGCGGCGAACTTGAAGGAATGCGAGGGGACGACGCGGTCATCGTGGTCCGAAGTGGTCACCATGGTGGCAGGATAGTTGGCAGGCTTCAGGTTGTGATAGGGTGAATACTGGAGAAGGGTTTTGAACTGAACAGGATCGTTGGGTGATCCGTATTCGGCTTCCCAGGCCCAGCCGATGGTGAACTTGTGAAAGCGAAGCATATCCATCACGCCGACTGCGGGGAGGCAGGCTCCGTAGAGGTCCGGGCGCTGAACGATGCAGGCTCCCACGAGGAGGCCACCGTTTGATCCTCCGGCGATGGCGAGGCGCTTCGAGGAGGTGTATTTTTGCGCAATGAGGTGCTCGGCGCAGGCGATGAAGTCATCGAAGACGTTTTGCTTTTTGAGCTTCATGCCGGCTTCGTGCCATTCTTCGCCGTATTCACCCCCGCCGCGAAGATTGGCCATGACGTAGATTCCTCCCATATCGAGCCAGGCGATGGTGGCGGGGGAGTAGGAGGGGAGGAGCGAGATGTTGAACCCACCATAGGCATAGAGGAGAGTGGGGTTGTTGCCGTCGAGTTTCATCCCTTTCTTCGTGACGACGAACATGGGAACGCGTGTTCCGTCCTTGGAGGTCGCGAAGATCTGGTTGGATTCGTAGTCATTGGGATTGAAGAGAGTCTTGGCGGCTTTGAAGAGTTGAGAGCTGTTCGAGGCAACATCGTATCGATAGGTGGCGCCGGGAGTGGTGAACGAGGTGAAATAAAAGAAGGTCTCCTGATCGGTGGCTTTGCCGGAGAATCCGCCAACTGTGCCAAGGCCGGGGAGCCTGACCGGGGCGAGTGGCTTGCCGTCTGTTTCGAAGCGGCGGACTTCGGTCTGGGCATCTTTGAGGTAGTTTGCGATGAGAATTCCGCCGACGTGTGAAACGGAGCGGAGAGTTTCGACGCTCTCAGGAATGATCGTTTTCCAATGGATCGGGGCCGGATTTTTGAGGTCGATGGTGACGACCTTTTGGCGCGGAGCATTGAGATCGGTTTGGATCAGGAAGGTTGAGCCGAGGTTGTCGATGAAGGAATAGGAGGCGTCGAAGTCCGGGAGGAGTTCAACGACCTGGGCGTCAGGTGTCGAGAGGTCCTTGTAGAAGAGTCCGTTCTTGGTGTCGGTGCCCTGGGAAATATTGATGAGGAGGTAGTTGCCATCATCGCTGAGCCAGGCGTAGAGCCCTTGTTTGGGATGCTCGGGGCGTTCGTAGATGAGAGTGTCCTTTTCCTGAGGATCGCCGATGGCGTGGTAGTAGATTTTTTTGTGAAGGTTCTGGGCCATCATTTTTTCGCCATCTTTTGGAGTGGGGAAGCGACCGTAGTAGAATCCCTTGCTATCCTTGGACCAGGCGGCACCCGAGAACTTGGACCATTTGAGGTGATCGGTGAGGTTGTTGCCCGTGGCGATATCGCGGACATACCACTCAACCCAGTCGGACCCGGAGGCAGAGGTGGAGTAGGTCATGAGTGTTCCGTCCGGGGAAATCTCGTAATCGCTGAGGGCGACGGTGCCGTCTTCGGAGAGTTTGTTGGGGTCGAGAAGGATGCGGGCGTCGCCCTCAAGTGATTCGGTGATGTAGAGGACGGATTGGTTTTGAAGGCCGTCGTTTTTTGAGAAGAAATAGTGACCGCCTTCTTTGAAGGGGGTGCCGTAGCGTTCGACGTTCCAGAGTTTGGTGAGGTGGGTTTCGAGTTGATCCCGGCCGGGAATTTTTTCGAGGTAGTCGCGGGTCAGTTCGTCTTGGGCTTTGACCCAGGTGGCGGTTTCCTTGGAGTTGAGATCTTCGAGCCAACGATAGGGGTCGGGAACTTTGACGCCGTGGAGATCTTCGATGAGATCGCCGGGATGGGAATCGGGATAGTTGAATGGAGATTGCTGGGCAGACACGCTGAGAAGGGTGGAGGTCAAGAGGACGGCTGTGCGCATGGTGGGAGGTTAGAGTGGGAATCGAGATTGTCAGAGAGAAATCTCAACGAGGGGCTGATGATTGGGGAGGCCGGGATTTCACGTTGTTACGTTCGGTCGGACCTTTGGTGCTGACTAGAAGAGGCTAAGAGCCTCTTCTACGTGTGGCGGGCGGCGCTGTTGGGGTGGCGGATGGGTAGGATTCCGTCATTTTGACTCGATCTGAGGGAGGACGGTTTTGCCTAGGGTGTCGAGAGCGTCGAAGATGCGAAGTGGTTCTTTGATGAAGAGGTCGTTGTGCTCGGCGTCTGGGATGGGGAGGAATGTTTTTTGATTCGAGGGCGAGAGTTCGAAGAGTTTTTTTCCGTCGGCGAAGGGGATCACCTGATCGTCCTCCCCGTGGATGATCAAAAGCGGAGTGGAGATATTTTTGATACGATGGAGGTTGGGGAAGCGGTCTCCAGGAAAGAGGGGGATGCGGGTGACGGTGCGAAAGGCGCTGAGGAGGGGGGAGATTAAGAGGACGGCACCGTGTTTGTGGTTTTCGGCAAGCCAGCAGGTGGGGCCGCTGCCGACCGATTGACCGGCGAGGATGATTTGGTTGGGGGGGATTTGTTTTCCTTTGACGAGAAAATCGTAGGCTTGGAGGATGGCCTCTTGGCAGGTCTTCTCGCTGGGCTTCCCCGGACTGTTTCCGTATCCGGGGTAGTCGTAGGCGAGGACGCCGAAGCCCATTTCGTTGAGGCCATCCATGGCGTGTTTTACTGAGGAGAGGTTCTCAGCATTGCCATGAGACCAGAGGAGGGTGGGCATGCCTTCATCGGGTGGACGGAAGTAGGCCGCGATGGCGGAGCCGTCGCTGTTGTTGATCACGGTAAAGTTGGCCTCGTTGATTGAGTAAGGAGTGCCGGGAGGCTGGAAGATGAGGGAATCGGCAAAGAACAAGGCCATGACAAGAAGGATGCCATAGACCCAGGCGATGGTTTTGAAGGGGCGGGACCACGACCATTTTCCAACGAGGATTCTTTTCCAGTTCATGTTGTGAGTTGAGACCCTCGATTGGGATTTTTCTCGAATGTAGGAACCCTAGCGAATGTGAGTGAAGTATTGGACAAGCGCCAGTGATTTTTGCAGGGTGTGGGCGATGAATCGACGTTCCTTTGTTCGCAGTTCGGCAGCCTTTGCTGCTACCGCTCCTTTTCTCTCAACTTCGCGATCCCTTGGAGCCAACTATGGTGAGTTTGGCGATGTTCAGAAGCGCGTGGCCCTGATTGGCACGGGTTGGTATGGGAAGATTGATTTGCTTCGGCTGATTCAAACAGCGCCGATCGAGGTGGTGGGGCTTTGCGATGTCGATTCCAAGATGCTCGGTGAAGCGGCTGATTTGGTGGCGACTCGACAGATTTCCAAGAAGCGCCCGGCGACTTTTAAGAGCTATCAGGAGCTCTTGGACAAAGAGAAGCCTGACATCGTTCTGATTGCGACGCCGGATCATTGGCATGCTCTCCCTGCAATTGCTGCGATAAATGCCGGTGCCGATCTTTATCTTCAGAAGCCCATTTCGGTGGATATTGCCGAAGGGCAGGTGATTTTAGATGCGGCTCGCGCCAAGGGCAGAGTGGTCCAGGTGGGAACACAGCGGAGGTCGACGCCTCATCTCATCGAGGCCAAGAAGCAGGTGGTGGACGCTGGGCTTCTGGGAGAGATCGGACATGCCGAAATCTGCTGTTACTATCATATGAGAACCCGGACTCCTCTGGAGAAGGCCTTGGCACCTGTGCCGGATCATTTGGATTGGGATCTCTGGACAGGTCCGGCCCCGATGAGGAAGTATAATACGGTGGCACACCCCCGGGGATGGCGGTCGTTCAAGGAATATGGGAACGGGATTGTCGGCGATATGTGTATCCATATGTTGGATGCGGTTCGCTGGATGTTGGGTCTGGGCGAGGTGAATAGCGTGTCGTCAAGCGGTGGAATTTACGTCGATAAAAAGAGCATCGCGAATATTCCCGATACCCAGACGGCGACCTTTGCCTTTGATGATCTTGAGGTGGTCTGGAATCACCGGACGTGGGGAGATGCGCCGGATCCTGAGTTTCCATGGGCCTTCTTCATCTATGGTGAGAAGGGGACGCTGAAGGCGGATGTCCACAAGTGGGAGTTTACCCCTCGTGGTAAAGGTCAGAAGTTGAGCGGAAAAGTTCAGCTTGAATTGGAAGACTATCCGGAGGATCAAACTGAGGAAGGAGTCGAGAAGCACGTGACGCCGGCAATTCGCGGGCACCTGCGCGATCTACTTTCAAGAATCGAGGATCGCGGTCGTCCCGTGGCGGATATTGAGGAAGGGTATCTTTCGACCAGTGCCTGTATCCTCGCGAATCTTTCTCAAGAGCTGGGTCGGTCACTAGCCTGGGATGGCAAGGCTCGCAAGATCGTAAATGATGATGCGGCGAATAAGCTTCTGGCCCGTCCTTATCGCGAGGGATACCAACATCCTTCGTTGGATTGAGTGGTGATTGCGGCGCCTTTACTTTGGCGGAAGATTTTTCACCTCATTGAGGCTGGGGAGGGTTGGGGGGGCACGAAAAACTCCGGGTTTTTGGCCCGGAGTTGAGGGAGGTTGGCGAGGTTGATTTTACTTCTCGAAGGTCAGGCTACGGAATTCTCCGGCGGCGGCGGTGACGGCGCGTTCGATGGGGAGGCGCTCGGTGGAGGAGCCGGTCCAGAAGCCGTGGCCGCTGGTGTGGTTGAGCATGTATTGGGCGTCGGCGGGGGTTTCCATGGCGGCGCCGTGGGCGACGAGGATGGTATCAGGGCTGAGCTCGCGACACTTCTGGTAAACCTTTTCGGTTTGGGCGGCGGTTTCCTCGATGGTCACGCCGTTGTCGTAGCCTTTGATTCCGCCTTTGGTGGTGCCGGCGTGGTAGCAGAAGATGTGGGGCTTGGCTTGGGCGCAGATGTCGTAGGAGTCTTCTTCGGTGAAGGCGAGTCCGACGGAGACCATATTCATTTCCTCTTTGGCGAGGATGAGCATGTCGATCTCGTTTTGCAGGGTGATGCCGGCGGAGGTCATGACTTTGAAGATCTCGGAGTCGTGGTCGATGTAGGAGATCGAAGGTCCGATGTTCGAGACGGACTGCACACCCATGTCTTGGCATTGCTGAAGGACCATGCGCATGTCCTTGAGAGGGTCGTTGGCATTGAGGCAGGCGCAGACGAAGGCCTTTCCGCTGAGGGCGGGCATGATGTCTTCGCGGGTGTAGTCGAGGGTCTGTTTGTTGGAGTCGAGGATGGGCCACATCATGGCCATGGTGCCCATGCCGTTGGAACGGAGGCGGGCACCGGAGAAGGTGTTGATGCAATCGGTGCCGGCGGCTTCCTGGAGCTTGGCAACAAGACCGCTTCCGGCGGAAGAGATCATGATGGGGATGCGGGCGTCGATCTTGGCCTTGAGGTTGGCGAGGATCTGTTCGGTGGTGAGACGTTTCGTGATCATGAGTTTAAGAATTGCTTGAGGTGTTGATTGAGAGATTTTTGGTAGGCTTCGGGTTCGTGGTAACGGGCGGGAAGGGCGATAAGTTGAGAGTTTGGAAGGGCGTTGGCAATGGCGGAGGCGACGGATTCGGGGTGAAGGTCATCGCGCGGGCTGGACATGACGAGGGCGGGGGTGGTGATGTTTTTCAGGTCAGGGAGCGAGGGGAAGGGCTGTGAATTCCACATCTTGGCGAGGACGACATTATCGGGGCGTTGGTAGACGGCGGTGATGGAATGGGCGACGGGGGGATTGGAGGCGAGGAGGGATTGGAATTCGGGGAGGGATTGGAATTCCGCTTGTGTCATTTCACCGGCGTCGGCGACGAGTTTCAAATGGGCGGGTTGTGGCGAGTCGAGCCAGGAGGGTCGGAGGAGGATGAGCTTCTTGAAGCGGGCGGGGTAGCGGAGAGCGATGTTGAGGGTGATGCCGGAGCCCATGGAGAGGCCGCCGAGGTGGCATTGATCGATCTCGAGATGGTCCATGAGGGCGATGACGTGATCGGCAAAAGAGTCGAAAGAATAGGAGTCGGGATCGAAGGACATTGAGTCACCGTGACCGGGCAGGTCGGGGGCGATGACGTGGAAGCCGGGGAGGTCGTTGAGGCCCGAGGTGGTCTGGGCTTTGCCGGCGCCGAGGCCATGGAGGAAAACGAGGGCTTCGCCATCTGCGGGGCCAATGGTGTCATAGGAGAGGAGCATGGAGATTTGGGATGGGGCGAGGGGTGACGAGGAGGCGGGCGGGAGCGCAAAGAGCTCGAAGGTCATCGGGCGGGGGAGGTTTGCCGATTACTTGGCGGGTGCGGCGACAAGGGCGAGGTATTCTTCGATAGCCCGTGAGGGGTCATCGTGACGCATGAGGGTTTCGCCAATGAGGATGGCGTTGGCTCCGGCATCGAGCGCGCGCTGGGCGTCGGTGGTATTTTTGAGTCCGGATTCGGAGACAAGGAGGACTTCGTCCGGGACTTCGTCGGCCAATTGTTCGGTGGTGAGGAGGTCGATGGTGAAGGTCTTGAGGTTGCGATTGTTCACTCCAATGAGATCGGCACCGAGTTCGAGGGCCCGATCCATTTCGGGGAGGTCGTGGACTTCGACGAGGATGTCGAGTTGGACATCCCGGGCGGCATCATAGAGGCGTCGAAGTTGGTCGTCACTGAGGGCGGCGACGATGAGGAGGATGGCATCGGCACCGGAGACACTGGCCTCGTAGATCTGGCACTCGTGGACGGTGAAGTCTTTGCGAAGCAGCGGGATGGGAGAGATCTTGGAGATCTCGATGAGGTAGGAGAGATGGCCTTGAAAATATTTTTCGTCGGTCAGGATGGACATGCAGGAGGCACCACCATCGATATATCGATGGGCCTGCCGGACGGGGTCAAAGTTGGGATCGATGATGCCGGCGGAGGGGGAGGCTTTCTTGATTTCAGCAATGACGCCGAGTTGTTCGGGGCCACGGTCGAGGGCGGCTCTGAATCCCCCGAACTCATTGCGCATCAGCGCGGAAGCTCTCAATTTTTTGGTGAGAGGAATGAGGGGCTCGATCTCCTGTTTTTTGTAGGCGATTATTTCATCCAGCTTGTTCATAGGCGACGGCCTTCCAATACGGCATGCCCTTGAAAAGGAAAGCGATGAATTCCACTCTTGTCCTTCGGCATTCGCGGCACGAAGCTGTCTTTCTTATGAAAGTGCTTCTCGCTCTCATCATTTTTCTTCCCGTGATGGCCGTGGGGCAGTTGGAGAGATCCAGTACCCAGCTTGATCGCTTGGTGGTGTTTGGGGCTGACTCGAAGCTTCGCGGAGTCATTGTGCAGGATGCGGAATCGATGATTCGGTCGATCGACAAGCTGGCTGGGGAACTTACCGGGCCTCCCTTTCCGGTCACCCTGGAACTGCATTCTCCGGTGAAGGGGAAGCCCTCGGCGATCGTGCGGAATTTTCTGCAGGTCGAGGATGTCAAGAAGAGGTTTCTGCTGGAGGTGAAGATGCGCCTCGGCCAGGGGAATTCCTTCGATCAACAGGCGTTGGACCGGGTCTTACTCGAGATGTTTTTGATTGAGCGCTCGCTCCGGGCGCTTCCAGCGGATGAGCCAGCGGCGCGTGTCGAGATCCGTCCGTGGCTTTTGGATGGCATCGGTGAAGCACTGAGCTGGGAAGAGGGGAAGGGGGATCGCCGGATTTATGCCTCGCTCGTCGAAAGCGGAGGCTGGATGGCGGTTGAAAAACTGGTGGAGGAGGAAAGCACTTCGAAGATGGACGTTTTGAGTCGTGAGCTTTTTCGGGCCTCATCGGGAGCCCTAGTGATGGCGTTGTTGGCGCAGCCCCAGGGGAAGGATGCCATGGAGCAGTATCTCTCCAAGGTCGCGACCTTCGAAGGGGAACACCTGACTTTGTTGCGAACTCATTTCCCCCAGGTGAACCTAGGGCGTGAAGGACTGGAGCGTTGGTGGATGTTACAAGTGGCGGCGATGTCGGAAGCGCCCCTGACCGAGGCGATGACCATTCCTGAGACTGAAATCGCGCTGGGGAAGGCGTTGAAGCTCTATTTCAAATCGGCATCCGGCCGGTCCATCGAGAAGGAATTGGATGCCTGGCCGGAGGTTCTCAAGCTGGAGACCGAAGAAGAGCGGGTGGCGGTCGTCCGGCCTGCCTCCGATCTTTTGACCTATCTGAGTTACCGTTGCTTCCCGACATACCGTCCTGTCCTAGGCGGGTATCTGCAGGCGCTGAGCGACATCGCGAAAGGGGACCCTAAGAAGATTGACGAGATTTTTGAGAACCTCCGGGTTTATCGCGAGGCCGAGAGCAAGCGCTTCGAAATGGTCATCGATTTTCTCGACTACTATCACATTTCGACCGAGCAGAATGAGTCGGGCGAGTTCGAGGACTACCTGCGCTTAAAGCGGAGTGTCGAGAGTCTTCCTGAGAAAAAAGACGACCCGTTCAATCGTTATCTCGACAACGTTCAGGGCATTTACGATCGCCCGGTGCGCCGTTAGTTCTCTCGGCTGAAAAAGGAGGGCTCGAAGCAAATTGAGCCCGCTCCTGATTTCTCGATCTCAAAAAAGATTAAAAACATCTTGATCTTGAGACGCAGTATCAATAACAAGGGGCCGAAATGAAAGCTCAACACGCTCTCCTCGGTGCCATTATGGCCCTCGCCTCCGCTCCAGCTCACGGAGTGACGCTCGAAGAACTCGCGGCCCGTCTCGACCAGCTCGAGAAGAAGGTGAGTAAGTATGAGGCCAAATACGGTCCGCTTGAAAATGCTGCGCCTGCAGCTGCGCCTGCAGCTGCGCCTGCAGCTGCGCCTGCAGCTGCGCCCTCGAATACGATCGCGATGCCTGCTCGGGTTTCCCGTCCAGCCACCGGAACCGCGACCGCCGCCGACATTGATACCGCCTACATGAGCGAAGCGAATTCGGGCGGGGCAGGGAACTGGGCGGAGAACACCAGCATCGGTGGCTACGGCGAGCTCCACTTGAACCAAGGCGATAAGGAGCAGATCGACTTCCACCGCTTTGTGCTTTTCCTCAACCACCGCTTTAGTGATCGAGTCAAGTTCTTCTCGGAACTCGAGCTAGAGCACGCGCTCGCCGGAGATGGAAAGCCCGGCGAAGTGGAGCTTGAGCAAGCCTACCTCGAGTTCGCTCTTAATCAGGGCTGGGTGATTCGTGCCGGACAATACCTGCTGCCGGTTGGTATTCTCAACGAAGTTCACGAGCCTGATACCTTTTACGGAGTCGAACGCAATGGCGTCGAATCCAACATTATTCCGACGACCTGGTGGGAGGGGGGAGCGATGGTTTCCAAGGACTCCCAAAATGGCTTCGGCTTTGATTTCGGGGTTCACTCCGGCCTTTCTGTTTCCACCGACCTCACTTCGTCGGATGCCTTCCGCATTCGCAGTGGTCGTCAGAAAGTCGCCGAGGCCAGTGCCTCGGATTACGCGGCGAGTTTCCGCGCCCGCTACAACGGCATCGAAGGCCTCTCGCTCACCGGGTTCGCGAACTACCAGAACGACATCGCGCCGGACAATTCCGAGGACAACTCAGCCCTTCTGGTCGGTGGTTCCGCCGTCTACCAAAACGGTGGTTTTGGTCTCCGGGCTTTGGTTGCGAACTGGAAGATCTCCGGTGATTCGTTCGAGGCCAATGATGCTGACAATCAGTGGGGATATTATGTCGAGCCTTCCTACCAATGGACCTTGGGTGAGCAAAAGGTGGGGATTTTCGGCCGTTATGGTTACTATGACTCCGCACGCGGTGCTGGAAATACCAGAGGTGGCGAGTTCGACGAATTTACGGTGGGTGTCAATTACTGGCCCGTAAACAACGTCGTTCTTAAAGCGGACTTCACCCAAATTGAACGCGACGGTGCTCCTAACAACGAAACCTACAATTTTGGTCTTGGCTACAGTTTCTAAATCTCTCCGGCTCTTTTTCATGACGGTATTCCTCCTGTGCGGGGGGGGTGTCTTTGCCGCGCCCGGAGTTTATCAAAAACCTTCGGATTTTGTGAAAAGCAGCCTTGGCCAGATTCCTGCGACTCAGGCCATCAAGCTCACCGGTGCTCAGCAGGCCCGGGTTCGGGCGATGCTTGGGAAGAATTACAAGTCCAAGTCGATCCGCTATTGGAGTGCCAAGGGAAAGACTGCGTATATTCTCGAAGAGATTGGAAAGACGGAAGACATCACCACCGGGATCGTCGTCAAAGGCGGGCGGATCGATGCGGTAAAAGTTCTCATTTACCGTGAAACCCACGGTGGCGAAGTGGCGCGCCATTCATTCACCCGGCAGCTCCGGGGAGTTTCGCTCAAGTCAGATTTGCAATTGAGCAAGAACCCCAAGAATATCGCCGGGGCAACTCTTTCGGTGCGGGCATTGACCAAACTGGCAAGGCTGGCATTGTATCTTGAGACCTTGAAATGAAGCCCGACGCACCCCGCAGACGCCGCCACCGCTCCCGCCAAGGGCATCGCTGGATCGGTTTGGCTGCCGCCTTTCCTTTGCTCTGGCTAGCGCTTTCCGGGATTCTTCTCAATCACGCCGCCACTTTTGGTCTCAATGACCGCATGGTGACCAGTGCTTGGATTCTGCGGCACTACAACCAAATTCCCGAGGGAGATCCTGTCGGGGTTTTGGTCGGGGACCGGGTCGTTGCGGGTTGGAACGGTCTTCTCTTTCTCGATTCGAAGCAGATCCCTCTGCAAGGGGAGCTTCAGGGTGCGGCCGCTTTGAAGGGGCAGCTGGTCGTGGCGACGGATGAAGAGATTGGTATTTTCAACGGCTCCGATGAACTGGTTCTCGAGCTCGACGAACTGAGTCTCCCCGGTGTTCCGGTGGAAGGGATTTCGGTGCAGGAAGGCCGACTCTTGGTTTACAGCAAAGCCCAGTGGTATCGCCTGAGTGAGGATTTCTTCACTTCTGAAGAAGTCCCAGAGATCGTCTCATCGCTGCCTCCGGATCTCTTGGCGGCTGATCATCGCAAAGAGTTGTCGGAAGCGATGCAGACTCGTCGCGCGATGCCGCTTTCGCGTGTCATTCTTGATGCCCATTCGGGGAGTCTTTTTGGATGGCCGGGCTGGGTGATCACGGATCTGTCTGCCTTAAGTTTGTTGGTGCTCACCGTTCTCGGTCTTCGGCTTTTTCCCAGGCCCCGATCATGAAACGTCGTCGCTTGTTCTGTCTTGCCCCGGCCGCTTTTGTGTCCTGCCGAAAAAAGGATGAGGTGACGGTTTGGAAGGGGATCCACATGGGGATCGAAGTCACCGTGAGCTACCGAGGAAAGGGGGATCTCGAGCCCGCCTTGGAAAAAGTCCGCGAAGCCGAAGCCGCGCTCACTCTCTGGGATCAAAACTCGCCTCTTTCGCAACTCAATCGCACCGGGTCTCTCGCAAAGCCACCACGTTATCTTTTGAACTGCCTCGCGAAAGCCCGTGAACTTTTCGAGGCCAGCGATGGCCTTTTCGATCCCACGATCCACTCCTATCTCGAGTGGACTAGAGCGGAGTATCAAGCCGGGAGAGTCCCTGACGAGGCGGTTGCAAGGGCGAAGAGAGAGTTGGTGAATTTTGCCCGATTGGAAATCAGGCCTGAGCTCATCACACTCCCGAAGGGGATGGCTCTCAGTTTGAATGCGATCGCGCAGGGATACTTGACCGATGTTTTTGCGGAAGCGTTCGAGTGCTCCTCGGCGCTCGTGAACTTTGGCGAATATCGCGTGATTGGTGCGCAATCGTGGCCCGTGGAAGTTGCGGGCCGGACCCATCCACTCCCGCTTACCCGGGCCCTCGCTGTTTCCAGTGGAAGCGGCCAGCGTCTCTCCGCGACGGCATCTGCCAATCATCTCATCGATCCGTCCACCGGCAAAAGTCCACCGCCGGAAATGGTCTTTGCGGTCGAAGCCGATGAGGCCTGGCTCGCTGATGGCCTTGCGACCCTGGTCGCCATCGGAGGAGAGATTCCAGCTCGATATACCGGGGTTGCTGAAGTGGTGTAGGATGCGGACTGATGTTCTGTTCCCAGTTTTCCCATCGGTAACTTCGCGCACGCAGAGCCCAGGAGCTTTTTTAATACGAGTGAGGGCCCCGGAGTTGGCCAATCGGCGCGAAAATTTGATTGTCCTGTGGCTGACAATTTCTTTTCGATGCACAACACGAGCTCTCGGGCGTGTCTTGAGGGTCTTCAAGGCCGGGTTGTTCTCCCGTTTCAGCGGGATGGGTTCGCGCCTGCACCGCTTTGAGCTGCGCGATACTCACTTGGTGTAGATGCTGGTGGTTTCGGATCACTTTGGTGTCTGGGCCGACGACGAACACCAGAGCAGACCTTGGCGGAAGGCTTTCATTGCAGGTTCAACAGCTTGTGCACATTGTCTGGCAACGTGAAATACGCCTGGCCAAATTCGAGTGACTTCTTCTGATCTTCCTTGCTCAGCCGCTTGAAATCCTCGCGTTTCCCCTCCGCAATCAAGCGAGCCTCCCGAATCTCGGCCTGCACCGAGGCCACATAAACTCGCGAATACAAGCCGCCGAGTCGATGAAGCAACCCCTCCTCCGAAATCCCAAACTCGCCATCAGGAGGCGGCGGCGGAACCTCCAAAAGAAGGTGGAAGTGATTCGTCATGACACAATACGACAACACTCGGCACCCCGTGAAGCGCTCATACATCCGAATTAGCACCCGAAACTGCTCCTTGTCCTCGTCTTGAAAAAGGAACTGCCGATGCACCACCCGCGAAATGACATGGTAGCAAGCGAGATCAGGCAAAGTGCCATCCGAATCGCGCGGAATGATCAATCGTGGCTGAGGCATAACGGGACCTTAAGAACCAAAAACACCGATGGCAAGAGGATTCCTGCTATTACTACGGGAAATTTTACGATCATATTTCGGTGCTATGAATAACACGACAACTAAGGAATGTGCCTGCCCGGATTGCAAATGTGAAGTGACGGAAGGTCACCGCGTCCTCCGCGATGGAAAAGAATACTGCGGAGAGAATTGCGCCTCCGGCCACGCCAAAGGCGATGGGTGCTGCGAAAATAGCTGCAATTGCCACGGCTGAGTTTCACCCAAGTTTCACCCAAGTTTCACCCAAGTTTCACCCAAGTTTCACCCAAGTTTCACCCAAATCCAGGAGGTAAGGATGGTTCCGGGCATGGAACGACTAAGTTTGGAGGTGGGGAGTTATCGTTTTCCAGCCGTAGCACAGGGTGAGGAGGAGGACGTTGGTGAGGACGATGCAGGGTCCGGTGGGGACGTTGAGGTGCCAGGAAAAGAAGACCCCGAGGGAGGCGGCGAGGAGTCCCCCGCAGAGGGAGAAGACGAGCATCTGGCGAAAACTGCCGCTGATGAGCTTGGCAGCGGCAGGCGGGATCACGATGAGGGCACTGAGCAGGAGCGCCCCTAACATTTTCAAGGAGACCGCCACGGTCGCCGCGATGAGCAGGGCGAAGGCGTAGTCCAGCCAGGCGCGGCGGTGCCCTTGGACGTGCGCCATTTCCGGACTGAGGGTCGAGAGGGTGTAACTGCGCATCCAGCCGACGAGGACGAGCACAATGAGTCCGGCGAGGGCGGCCTGTTTGATAATATCGGCCGGCCCGTTCGCATAGATGCTGCCGAAGAGGATACCATCGAGGAGGCGGTATTTGCCGAGCATGGAGATGACAACCACACCGAAAGCGACGCTGCCGGTGAAGGAGAATGCGATGACGGTATCCGGTGCGAGCGGGCTGCGCCGGAACAGCCATGCCATGAGGCTCGCGAGCGCGAAGCTGAAGATGAAGACGCACAGCATGGGGTCCACGGAAACGAGGAATTTCTCTTGCACGAGAAAGCCGAGGGCGACGCCGGTGATGGCGGAGTGAGCGAGGGCGTCGCTGAAAAAGGCCATGCCGCGCAGGGTGACGAAGACGCCCAACAGGGCGCAGGCCGGCCCGAGGATGCAGGCGGAGATTAGCGCGTAGCTCATGAAATCGTATGACCAGAAGGTGCTCATGAATCACTCTGCCGCGTGGAAGTGGAGATGGCCGGGAACGAATGCGGTGCCATAGGCCTCGGTGAGAGAATGCTCGCTGAGGACTTCGTGCGGCGGGCCGAGGCCGCAGAAGTTCTGGTTCAGGCAGCCGACGCGGGTGGCGAGGTGGCTGACGAAATGAAGATCGTGCGAGACGAAGATGATGGTGAGTCCGAGCTTTTTGTGAAGGTCGTGGAGGAGGAGCTGGAGTTCTTCCGAGCCGCGGCGGTCGATGCTGGCGGCGGGCTCGTCCAATAAGAGTAACTCGGGTTCCTGCAACAGGGCGGCGGCGAGCAGGACGCGCTGGAACTGGCCGCCGGAAAGGGTGCCGATGACCTGACGGGAAAGGTCGGCGGCACCGAGGCGGGCGAGGGCGGCCATGATGGCGGGGCCTTGTTTTTTCGACACCCCGCCGAACCAGGCGCGCGGTCCGGGGTGGTTGACGGCGAGGAATTCCTCCACGGTGAGCGGGAAAGTGGAATCAAGGGCGAGCTTCTGCGGGACGTAGCCGATGCGCGGGGCCGGGCCATCACGGATGATGCGGCCTTCCGCCAGAGGAACGAGGCCCAACAGAGCCTTGAGCAAGGTGGATTTGCCGGCCCCATTCGGACCGATGAAGGCAAGCAGTTCGCCCCGCCGGATCTCGAGATCCACGCCACGCAGCGCCCAATGGTTTCCATAGCGCACGCCGACCCGCTCGATGCGGAGGAGCGGAGCAGGGCAAGTGATCGTTTGGGTTTGTCCGAGAGCGGCGGCGGTCATGGGTTGGAAAATGCTGCTTGGAGCGCGGCGAGGTTTCTCCGCATGCGGTCGAGATAGGCTTGCGGATCGCCTTGGCCGACTTCGAGGGTATCGAGTTCGGAAACGCGGGCATCGGTTTCCGAGGCGATGCGCTTGAGGAGGCCGGGTGCGTAGCCGCTCTCGGCAAAGAGGACGCCGACCTTCGCTGCGCGGATGCGGTCGATGAGGGCGGCGAGATCCTGTGGCGAGGGATCTTTCTCAGGAAATTCGGAGATGGCTCCAATGTAGTTGAGACCGTAGCGGGCGGCGAGGTAGGGAAAGGCCTCGTGGAAGGTGACGAGGTTTTTGTTCGGAAGCGGATCGAGGACGGCCCGGAATTCGGCATCGAGGGCATCGAGTTTCTCGGCGTAGGCGGTGAAATTTTCCGCGTAGGCCGCAGCGTTTTTCGGATCGGCCTTTTGCAGGGCGGCGAGGATGGTGGCGGCCTGCTGGCGGGCGAGCCGGGGGTCAAGCCAGGTGTGGGGATTGTCGCCGGGCTGGAGGCTGGTTGCGGGGTCGAGGTCGGCGGGGCTGGGAAGGAGGGTGAGGCCTTCCGAGCAATCGATGAGGGTTAGTTTTTCCGCTCCGGCTTTTTCGACAAGTTCGTCGAGCCACTCCTCGAGGCCTCCACCATTGATGATGAAAAGATCGCTGTCCGCGAGCTTGGTGACATCGGCCGGGGTGAACTGGAAATCATGCGGGCCGGTATCGCGGGCGAGGAGTTGCTCGACCTCGGCGAGATCGCTGGCGATGGCGGTGGCGTGGGCCTGCAGCGGGAGGAAGCTGGTGAGGACCCGGAGTTTCCCTTGGGCGGACGGTTCGGTTTTTTCGCAGGAGGCGAGGATGATTGTCAATAGGGCGAGTAGGAGATGATGTGGTTTCATAATGATTGGAGTGAGTTGTTCAACCGACAGACGGTGACTTCGCCGTCGGCGGTTCCGAAGGCGAGAGAGATGCGGTCGGGGGACCAGCGGACGGAGGTGACTTCAGCGGACCGCCGGGCGATGAGGGAGGGATCGCCACCCGCATCGGCCAGCCAGAGAAGGACGAGGCCATCCCTGCCACCACTGGCCAGAACGGGTTGGCCGGGGAGGAAATCGAGAGCGTGGACATCCTTGAGGTGGCCGAGGAACTGTTTCGGGGTGGCGTTGCGCGGTCCCTTTTTCCCGGTGCACGGCCAGATCGTGATCATCCGCCCGCCGCCAGTGGCCAGCCAGGTGCTGTCGGTTTGCCAGGCGAGGGATTTCACTTTGGTCTCGTAGCCTTGGATGTAGAGGGGAGTGCCCTCGTTTGTTTCGTAGAGATGGACGCTGGGCGTCTGGTCGCCGGTGACCACCCAGCGACCATTGGGACTCCAGGAAACGATCAGGCTGGCGCCGCCCCAGTCGAATTCGCCAATCGCCTTTCCTTCGTTCACCCGCCACATGCGTGCTCCCCCATCGCAGACGCTGGCGATTTCCCGGAGCCGTTTCGGGTTCCATGAAATATCGCAAATGGTGCTTTTGTGTTCAGAAAAGGTCTGGCGGATTTCCCCGGTGGCCCCATCCAGAATGAACAGCGATCTCCCGACGGTGGCGGCCAACAACGAGCCATCCAGATTCCAGGCAATGCGGTCCGCCCAACCTTTTGCGAGAAGAATTTCCCTGGTCGGCGAGACGAAGGGGGCCTCGTAAATGCGGATCGTGGAGTCCTGGCCGTAGGTGGCCAGCGTGTTGCGTGCCGGGTGCCACGTGATGCCGCCATTGCCTCCGGCATGGCCGGGCAGGAGCGCCACGGGATTCCCCGTTTCAGCATCATGGACCGCGATGCGTCCGACGCTTGGCATTCCGGCAAGGTATGCCCCGTCCGGTGACCAACGGAGATCGAGCGTGTGCTCATCGAGAAGCTGCGTCCAGCGCTCCGGCATCAGACGGGCGGCGGACTTCATGGAGGATTTTTCTCCGTCCGATTTTTTAGCTATGCCAAACATTTGCGGAAGCTCTGGTTGAGTTCTTCGCGGTCGAGATTACGACCGATGAAAACGAGGCTGTTCTTGCGCTTTCGCTCGCCCCAGGGGTCGGCTTCCTGCGCGTCGAGCAGCATGTGAACGCCTTGGAAAATGGTGCGGTTGGGGTTTCCCTTCACGGCGAAGACGCCCTTCATGCGGAAGATGTCGTTGCCCTTTTCCTGGAGAAGTTTAGAGAGCCAGCGGTTGAGTTTGTTGCCATCGCAGTCTGCTTCCACTTCGATACCGACGCTGGTGACTTCCTCATCGTGCTCGTGGTCCGGCTTGTAAGCGGCGGCGGGGTGGGCGGTCATTTCGGCTCCGCCCGCGAGCAGTTTCAAATCCAGTTCCTCGGGATAGTGCTCGGTGAAAATGGCGAAATTTCCCGCTCCCGGAAATTCGACGAGCCAGCGCATTTCACCCTCCTCCAACACGATCTCGTGAAGCGTGGAGTCGGCTTTCAAGCTTGTCCCCGGAGTGGCCTCGGTCAGCTCGGTGGCGGAGAAAATTCGCACCGCCTGCTCGCGGGCGGTGGCCAGCGCTTCCTCGGTGGCTGCGGAAACGGGAATGATGACAAGGCGCATCGATGGATCGGGATCCACCGTGGCGACAAACTCCGCAGCCCCTTCCGGAACGGTGAAAATGCCACCCCACTCGAATGGATATTCCGGCTCGAGGAACTTCGGGTCGATGCCGATGGCGTGTTCGAGATTGAAGCCACCCACTTCGAGGATTTTCGGGATCTCGATATCAGCATTGGTGGTGCGATGGATCTTGGCAACGCCGTTCATCGCCTTGATGCGCGCCTCCAGGCGGTCGAGTTCGGCGGGGGTGACGAGATCGCATTTATTGAGCAGGATCACATCGGCGAAGGCGATCTGTTCCTTGGCCTCGTCCGCGTCGTCGATGTGGTGGAGGATGTGTTTGGCATCGACCAGGGTGACGACAGCATTGATGGCGAGCTGCTCCTTCATGTCATCATCGACGAAGAAGGTCTGGACGACCGGACCGGGATCGGCAAGGCCGGTGGTCTCGATGAGGATGTGGTCGAACTTGTCTCGCCGTTTCATGAGATTTCCCATGATGCGGATAAGGTCGCCGCGGACGGTGCAGCAGATGCACCCGTTGTTCATTTCGAAAATTTCCTCATCGGCATTGATAACCAGCTCGTGGTCGATTCCGATCTCGCCATATTCGTTTTCGATCACGGCGATGCGTTGGCCGTGCTGCTCGGTGAGCAGGCGGTTCATGAGGGTGGTCTTGCCGGAGCCGAGAAATCCGGTGAGGACGGTGACGGGAGTGGGAGTGGGAGTGGGAGTATTCATGGCTGATCACATTTTAAAGGATGTTTTAGCGCTTCCTCCGGAGGAGTAACGAAGCACTGAGCACGGCAAGCAGAGCCGAAGACGGCTCCGGAACAGCGGTCAGCAAAAAGGCGCGATTGGCACCTTGAAAGCTGCCGAATCCAACGATGTCCCCGGCGTCATTGATGCCCTCGGCACTGAGGAGGTTCCACCCGCTGCCTCCGGGAATCAGGGTGTTCAAGTCCGTCGGAACTCCGTCGATCCAGATGGTGGCGACAGCGGCAGAACCTGAGATCCGCTGCGAATTGCCCACGATGAGACCGGTGTCATTGATGTCGTTTGCGATGCTGTGATAGTTGGTGGTCGGCCCGTTGTTCGACGCGGAGTAGAGGTTGACGGGGATCAGCTCGGAGAGTCCAACGGTTCCCGAGACAAACGCGCGGGTTATCGAAGTCGTGCTGCTGGTGCCGATGAGACCGCCCACGGATTGACCTGTGAGGGAACTGCCCACCACGATGTTGGAGGCATTCAACCCATAGCCTAGGCTGAATCGCGTTCCATCACCGAGGGAGGTCAGGTTTGTAATCGTGCCTCCGCTCCAAAGAGTCGCCTGGGAGGTTCCGGACGCATTGGTCGAAAGCCCTGTGGCCGCTCCGTCCACATTGATCGCCCAAGCGCGGCCAGTGGAGGTGGAAGTGCCTGCGATAGTTCCAAGATCGGATGGCGCATAGCCGGTGCCGGTGTCGGTCCAAAGGGTGGGGCGGGAGACGGTTCCGTTGCTGCTGATGCCGACGATCGTTCCCGCATTATTGATGTCATGCGCGACTCCCCGGTCATTGTCACCGGCAAGACGTGTCAGCCCGGTCATGACTCCCTCCCGAAAGACAAACGCCCGGGAGCTGTTGTTGTCGCTCTCCCCGACGATCACCCCACTGTCGTTAATGGCGAAGCCCCGGCTGAAATTATTGGAACCCGCGAGGGTGCCGATATTGGTCATTGGGCCGGAACCTGAATAAGAGAACACGTTGAGCCGCGGACTTGGCTCACCTACCGGTGTTTGGGCGTTTCCAGTGACCTGACGGTTGTTGTTCACGTCACGAGCGAAGGAAGTGGTGCCGCCGAGAGTGCCGAGGTCAACGATAGCGTAATTCGCAGCTTGGATCGATGGCGAGGACAGCGCAGTGCGAAGGAGTGCCGAGGCACCGGCCAGGCCGTTGCGAACTGAATATTTTGGTTTTGTTTTCATGTGTTTTTTTGGAAAGGAGTCCATGTCATGGACGATGGCGCGCTTGCAGTCGCGGTCCCGCAGGACATGGTTGAGGAAGGTGGATCCGAGGTTTGAAATGAGATGGGACATTAATTTGTTAGTTGGAAAATGAGGCGGGCTGGCGGGCGTCGGCGGCGGGTTTGATGGCACATTGGCATTCGGTGCAGCAGTCGAGATCGGCGTTCATGAAGCCGAGGCGGGTGGCGATCTCGTGGGCGATAACCCCGAAGCGGGCCCGGAATTTGTAAATGAAGCAGAAGAGCGAGTTCCGGTGGACGAGTTCGGGACCGGAGTAAAAAAGGTTTTCTGTGAGGGTGGATTTGTCGGCTTCTTCGCCGGGAATCGATGACGATGAGGTCGGTGACACCAGCACGTTTCAGGGCTGCGGCGACCCCGAGGCCGACGGGTCCGGCGGGTCCGGCGCCGACGATGAGGATGGTGATGGTTTCTTTTTTCATGGGGGTTTGGAGGCTTGGAATATTTTTCCCTAGCGGTCACGATTCACAGGAAAGTCCGCACTTCCTGCAGGCGCAGAGATTGAGCGAGTGGGCGGCAATGAGAAAAATGCCTCCAAGGGTGGTGACGATGGCAGCGGGCGGAATGTGCAGGGAGACCTCGCCGGTTTCGCTGATCTGGGCGGAGGGGCAACAGTTGTCTTGGCAGACCGCGACTTCGGACCCGGTGTCGGTGGCTCCGGTAGTCGCGCCGAGGGTGGTCAGTGGTTCGGCGACTTGATCGGCGGCGCAGCATACTTCTTCGCAAACCGTTTCTTCCGGGGCGGCTTCGTCGGCATGGGATGCGGTCGGCGCAGGAATCACCTCGCTTGGCGGTTCTCCCCCGAAGGCCGGGAGAGCGGCACCGATGAGAACGGAGAAAACTCCTGCCGCTGCGAGCAGAACGACGGCCCGGCGGCGGTGGCGACGGTAACCGCGCAGGATGGAAAAGACGGCGAGGGGCACGATGAGCAGGGCGACCAGGGCATGGGAGGCCGGATGGGCCCAGATGCGACCGAAGGCGGGCAGGAAGAGAAGCAGAATCGGCGCGACTCCGCAGTGGATGGCGCAAAGGATGGAGGCGGCAACCCCAACCCGGTCGGGATCGAGAAAGTGAGTGAGCTGGGCGGGACTGGAGATGGTTGGATTGTTCATTGGGAAAGTGAGCATTGTGGGCCTAGGATGCGGCGGGCGGAATCGAGGAGTTCGGAAGGATCGAGATCGGGGCCGATGAGGATGGCGGAGCTGGGGACGGTGTCGCGGATGGGGACCCGAAATGGTTCGGGGCTGACTTCGGTGCCGACGCGCTCGAAGAGAAGGCGGTAATCGGGGATTTCGGTGGTGAGGGCGAGGGCTTTGGCACGCACCACGAAATCGGGAAGTCCAGCCAGCCAGGCGATGATGTGGTGAGTGGGGAGAGGTTCGGGCAGAAGAATCTGGCACCCGGTGAACTCGTGGGCGAGGTGGTGGCGGGACTGTGAATCTGGCCTTAAGCCGATGCTACCAAAGCGCTGCGGTAGGACCCGGGGATGGGGAGCGATGGTATGTCGGCGGGCCTTGGCCAAAGCTGAGGCGAGGGTCTCCGCCAGGGCGGGAGCGTCGGTGTGCGAGGCGCGTGGGTTGATGGCGCGGATTTGCTCGATGATGCGGAGCCGTTGCCGGTTGTTCAGTTCGGAGTCGTGTGCGATGTGATAGTGACTGGCGGTTTCCAACTGAAGGGCTTCAAGGGCTTCGTAGTAGCTACGATTGCCGAAAAACCGGGCATCGATGACGCAGACCTGCCAGCGAGGTCGCAGTAGGAAACGAGATTCGAGTAGGGTGAAACTTTCCAAGAGCGGCAGGGGATCCGACGTGCCGTTGAGTTCCAGGAAAAGTGCATCGTGACCGGAACCAGCGGCTTTTAGCAGTAGACTGGTGAGTTCATCGAGCGACTCGCAACAGACGCAGGAGCCAGCGAGCGGAATGACCGAGGCGGCGTGGTCGCGCAGGGTCTCGCAGTCGAGCCGGGCATTTTCCCTATCATTGAGGATGACATCGGCGAGGATTTCCTTGTGTGCCAGAGCATCAAGGGTGTGGCGCAGGAGTGTGGTTTTCCCGGCACCGAGGAAGCCCGTGAGCATGACCAACGGACGGACCCGGACGAGCGGTTTCGTTTCGAGGAAATTCATGAGAGTTGTTGAGAGAGAATTTTCGGCCTGACCAGCTTTTCTGGAGCAAGGCGGTATTGCTCGAACCAGTACAGAGCTGCCTCAGGTTCGATCCACGCCCTGGCCTTCGGCACTTTGCGGTATTGCCCGTAGTTCTGCTGTCGGTAACTGCCGCCAAGGCTCGCCCTCACCCCATGTTCGTACGAGATCAACCAGTCGATGAATGGCAGCGATGCCGCGTAGAGATCGTCTCTTGTCGCTGTCGGATCGATCAACTCTGTCCGCCATGCTCCGGGAATCGGCAGGGCCTCTCCCGACAACCAGATCGCACAGCGTCTCCGTGGCCGGATGAAGGTAAAGCCGCGCTCCGCACCATACCAACCGGCACAAGCTCCATAGAGTTCGATGCACCCGTCTTGCCAGGGCAGTCGGTAGCGGCTTGTTCCTTTCAATCCCGGCGAAGGATCGCGCTGAAAACCCTGATCCACTAAGAAATTTCCGCCGGGGTACGTCACATCCCGTCCCCAGAAAAACATCTGCTGCTGAATGCCCTCCGCCAAATCGCGGAAGAAAAACGGCGCTAAAGTCGGTGTTGGCGTGTCCACTAACGCAAATTACTTGCATTAACGATTAATGCAAGTAATTTGCGTTAATTTTTTTTACTCAACACCGATGCACTGATCGTTCTTCTTTTTAACGATGGTTTCCTGAGTGCCATCCCGCGAAAAAACCACCACTTCCTCGACCATCTCGGCCTCAGCCATCCCCCTCGGTCGAGATTCAAACCGCCATCGATCCTCATGCTCTTATGAAACTAGACCTACTCCGCTTGCCACGGCCTTTTCATTTGAAGGTGTCGTTGCAGATTATGTTGTAGGGAACTGTGGTTTAGAGAAAATCCCGCAGTCATTGTAGAGACTATTGCAACTACCTTGATTTACACTTCCAAGCTGTTCGCGGGTTTAAAGATTTCCGGTTTACGACCTAAGCTGTCACGTCTCCTGCAACCATGGCCATTTGACTGCGGCTACCCCTTGCCCTTAGGGCAGTCTGAGGAGCGCCCATCTCCGCTTTGCTTCGAACTCCACAACATCCGTAATCCGTCGCCGTGCCTTGATCCGGGGTGGGTCCCTCCCCAAATGCTAGTCATTCGCGCCCAAGCCTTCTACAAAAGCAGCGATTTTTTTTTGGCCAGTCGTTTCCTTGAGCAAGCCGAGAACCGCTTCGTGGCGAACATCCATCGCGACAAAGAAATTAGGGGCTCTGAGTGGAATGGCACCAACTTAAGAGCCCCTGTCGTGTCTTTTTTTGTTAGAGAAGCACTGCCAGTCACGTCATCTTTATGTGCAAAGAACAAAATTCCTGACAGGCTTCCCTACGAAATTATTTGGTTCG
>Ga0335396_10001644_pt1 | contig 28483 bp, 24 predicted proteins | sample FRY02_FD_205743 | JGI IMG/M metagenome (GOLD analysis project Ga0335396, IMG submission 205743) | Freshwater microbial communities from Lake Fryxell liftoff mats and glacier meltwater in Antarctica - FRY-02 (spades assembly) (version 2) | ecosystem: Environmental > Aquatic > Freshwater > Ice >... | reverse complement strand
GCTAAATCATAAATGGTATTGAGATCAACGGCTTGTTTTTCCTCGTAAGTAAGATGACCAAAACTCTTGTGATAAACGAGTTCCCAATCTTTCAAAACCAATATTTCACAACCGGGATAAGCTTGTTTTGCGATTCCTTCAAGTGCAATATGATCAATCCCGTCAAAAGCAGACGGTTCTATCCCGGTTCTGTATGCAGAGCTATATCGAATTCTACTTTGTTTCGTGATGGGAAGACCCGAACCAATGCTAAATTCAGGAGTAGCACTAACACTGAGTTTGCCGGTGGCAGTGCAAGCGCCCACCATCATTTCAGCCATCACCTTTTGAGTTACATTGTCATCCTGATAAGCAATTACAAGTCCACTAACAGAACTGGTAGAACGCATTTTTAAAAGTACATAAGGACTAGCATAAACATTCAATAATACACGCGTTTTTTTGCCCAATTCCTTTACAAATCGATCAGATTCTTCCGTTATGCCATAATTTTTGGATGGCTTGTTACTCGTGCCAAGTATATTAACTATCACATTGCTATATCCTGAAAGCGAATCTAGTAAAGTCAAATAGAATTCATCTTTTTCTTTCGTATTAATGCTAAATGTATCAAATTGCAAATAGGATGCAAGAGTAGAGTTAAAAGCAATTCCAGGATTACCAATGTTTACAACCGCAATTTCATGCGCGTCTTGATAGACAATCGGAATCATATTGTCATTCTTCAGAACGGTAAGAGAAGCTTCGATAAGATCTTCCTGAAGTAGTATCGCCGACTCACTATTAAGATCAGCGTAAATATTATTTATATCAATCTTTTTCTTGTTATGTACATTCAGCCATTCTTTTGCCCTAAGTATTTTTAAGCAATGGCGATCAATTTCTTCCTGAGAAATAGTACCGTTCAAAAGCGCATTCTCAATAGCCGAAATTGCCGCAGGAACATCTTCAGGGAAAAGCAATACATCATTCCCCGCTTGAAGCGCCATAAGATCAACTTCACCTGGCTTGTAATACGATGCAACGCCCTTCATATTAAGTGCATCGGTAAAAATAAGACCGCGAAATCCCAAACTATCTCTTAAAAGCCCTGTAACGATATTAGGGCTCAAAGTGCTTGCTCTGTTTTTAGTACTGTCGAGACTTGGAATTTCTAGATGCGCAACCATAATGCTACCAACACCCGCCTGAATAAGTTTGCGAAAAGGAGCAAGTTCTAAACTGTCAATGCGATTGTAGTCATGATTGATCATTGGTAGTGCATGATGACTATCAGTATCTGTATCACCATGACCCGGAAAGTGCTTGGCATTGGCAAGTACTCCGTTATCTTGCAATCCTTGCATATAGGCAACACCAAGCTCAGATACCCTTTTGCGTTCTTCTCCAAATGAACGATTACCAATCACAGGATTCGCAGGGTTAGAATTGATATCTACAACTGGAGAAAAGCTTACATCAACGTTCATACGTTTTAGTTGCGCCGCCATTTCTACGCCAAATCGGTAAATTAGTTTAGGGTCCTGAATCGCTCCTAGGGTCATTTGACGTGGAAAACTAATGGTGCTATCCAATCGCATGCCCAGGCCCCACTCTGCGTCCATTCCAATCCACAAAGGCACTTTCGTAGAATCCTGATACCTATTGCTCAGCTTAGCCTGACGCTTTGGTCCACCTTGAAAAAATATTAACCCTCCAATATGATGAACCTGAATGAGGTTCATGATTTCCTTTTCATGCGCCATATCCTTGTTAGAATAGGCTGCCACCATAAACAATTGTCCAATGCGTTCTCTGCTGCTCATGCCGGCCAGAACAGAATCTGCCCATGGACTTTCTTCCACTAAAAATGGAGGAGGACTGCTCATCAGAACCCCTGCATTGCGCATGTTACAATCGATGGAACCAAAAGCTGCAACAACCAAAAAGGTCATCCAAACGGCTGATGATTTCAAAATGTATTTCCCTTGTTTTCTCACTCTCATAGCTACAAGCAATTTAGCGTGAAGCTTCGTGTCAATTTAGGAGATTTTCTCCTTTTATCAACATGCAAATGAGAGCAAAGTATGTGCCTTAAATGGAGATTTCCTTTTAGTGTGATGGACTTTTCTCTAAGCGCTCGAAAGTTTTGTGTATTTGCGTCATCACAAATAGAAACTGCTCTTCTATTGTTAGTCCTGAATTGTCTAGTACTATGGCATCTTCCGCCTGACGAAGCGGATCATTTTTCCTTGTGGTATCGTAATGATCGCGATCATTTACATTCTGCAAAACTTCATCAAAGGTGGTACTCATACCCTTGTTCATCAATTCGTCAAAACGTCTTCTAGCGCGAATTTCAGGAGAGGCAATCATGAAAACTTTCAATTCGGAATCAGGAATCACAACCGTTCCAATATCACGACCATCCATAACCACGCCTCTACTTTCAGCCATTCTCCGCTGAAGTTTTACAAGTTTGGTTCTTACTTCTTTTACATTAGATACCCGACTTACCTGTCTAGAAACAGCCATCGAACGAATTTCTTTTTCAACATTTACCCCATTCAAATAGACCTCAGAATGTTGATTGTCAATGTTAAACTTGAAGCTGATATAAACGTTTTCAATGCTCACAATCAGAGCGTCTTCATTGAGTACGTCGTTTTTTATGAGTCCATTTTTGATAGCATAAAGCGTCATGGCTCTATACATTGCGCCAGAATCAACATAAACATAATTGAGTTCTTTAGCAAGCGCCTTGGCCAAAGTACTCTTCCCGCATGAGGAGTACCCGTCTATGGCAATATTGATCTTCTTAGTCAAAGCTTAAAAAAATGGTTGCTCAAATATAGCCCTTTCGAGCATATCAACAAGCGTTTTAAAAGGATCTATTTAGAATTGTCTGGTAAATGTGAAATGATTTGAAGGACCCGCTAAATGATATATTGCCCTTCCATAACTGATATTGAACTTTTTTATTTTCAGGCCAAGTCCCCATGAAAGACCTGATGTGCCTGGTCTTTCAGCTACTTTTAACTCCTGTCTTCTTCTGTAATTATAACCAATTCTGATATTCACATTCTGACTGATCAAAACTTCAGTCCCAATTTGTAAGTGTCGCATCAATCGATCTCCAAACACAAATTTCTTTTCTTTTACAATCTCACCGCTTACAGGATCTATTGTAAATTCTTCATCACCACTTTCATCCAAATTCCATTTTTGCAGATTATCCGCAACGAAATTAAACCGTAGAGGCGCGTGTTTTAAACGTTTGGTAATTCCAACCTTTACATTCAAAGGAAGCTTTTCCTTGGAGTTATCGGTATATCCATTTAGTTGATAACCAATGTTTCCGAATACAATTGCGGCCTCCAGCTTGCGGCTGCGATTAATGTATGACGCTGCTAAATCTGTAGCTAGTGCAAATGATGAATAACTATCAAGTGTTCCATAAAGCACCTTCAAATTGGCGCCAAGCGTGAATGAAGTATCAATAATTCGAGATGCTCCGGCAATGAAAGCATAATCACCCGCACTAAATTGGCCAATCACAGCACCGGTTTCGTCGGTTCTGTCAAAATCACCAAAACTCACATACTGCATTGTGCCAGAAACGGTCCATAAACTGTCTAAACTCCTAGCATACGAAGCAAATCCCAAATTGATGTCCGAGTAATAATTCACATAACTCAAGCTGGCATGATTGTGCATGTTGGAGTCGAGCAAGGCAGGATTAAAAATGGCCAAGGCTAAATCTCCATCTCGTGGCGAAAGAACATTACCCCCCAATGCTGCTTGTCTTGCAGAAGGTGCAATTTGCAACGATTGAAAAATATTCTGTCCCCCAATTTGCGCTATGCCGCTAGCACAAATAAAAGCAGGGAGGCTTATTAAAAGTAATTTTCTCACGAGATGGTTTTGGTCAATAATCCCCTTACAAACGCATTATTTTATGGCTTAGTGTATGAAATCTTATGCGACTTTGAGCGGGTTGAGCACTTTTTCATCCAGTAAAGCTGCTTCAATAACTTGAATCATCTCCGAAACATAATGAAAACTCAATCCTTTTAAATAACGATCATTAATTTCTTCAATGTCCTTTTTATTTTTTTCGGAAAGAATGATAGACTCAATTCCTGCTCGTTTTGCGGCCAGAATTTTCTCTTTAATTCCACCAACTGGCAATACTTTTCCCCTCAAAGTAATCTCGCCTGTCATAGCCAAAAATGGTTTTACTTTCTTTTGGGTGAAAGCGGATGCAAGGGCCGTCAGAATGGTAATACCGGCAGATGGACCATCTTTAGGAATGGCTCCTTGTGGAACGTGAATATGAACATTCCATTTGTCAAAAACATCTTGTTCTAATCCTAAATGCTCCGAGTGCGCCTTTAAATATTCTAAAGCCAACATGGCTGATTCCTTCATCACTTCTCCAAGATTCCCGGTGAGGGTGAGTTTACCTTTTCCTTTGGTTAAACTCGTTTCTATAAATAAAATATCACCACCTGATGGTGTCCAGGCTAAGCCAGTAACCACGCCGGCCACATCGTTGCCTTGATACTTATCTTTTTCATGGGAGGGCCCTAAAATGGTGCGCAAATCTTCAGGCTCCACTTTATCCTTATACTTTTCACCCATTGCGATTTGCTTGGCTCTATGCCTTACTACTTTAGAGATCCTTTTATCAAGTCCGCGTACGCCTGATTCATTGGTGTAGTCTTCTACAATACGCTCCAATACAGCGTCAGACAAATCAAAACTGCCTTCTTCCAAGCCATTATCCTTAATTTGTTTGCGCAACAAATGACGTTTTACGATTTCAATCTTTTCCTCAACGGTATAGCCGCTCACTTCAATAATTTCCATTCTGTCGCGAAGGGCAGGGTGGATGCTGCTCAGCGAATTACAGGTAGCCACAAACATTACTTTGGATAAATCGTAATCGAGATCTACGTAATTATCATGAAAACTGTGATTTTGTTCAGGATCCAACACTTCCAATAAAGCCGAAGCCGGATCACCGTGCACATCCTTACCCACTTTATCAATCTCGTCGAGTACAAATAATGGATTGGAAGTACCTGACTTTTTCAGGTTTTGCAAAATCCTGCCTGGCATAGCGCCAATGTAAGTGCGTCTGTGACCGCGAATTTCAGCTTCATCATGCAATCCTCCTAGCGACATCCTCACGTATTTCCTTCCTAATGCCTCAGCCATAGATTTCCCAAGCGAAGTTTTTCCAACTCCCGGAGGGCCATACAAGCACAGAATAGGAGCGCGCATATCTCCTTTCAATTTCAAAACGGCCAAGTGTTCAAGAATTCGCTCTTTCACCTTTTCCATGCCATAATGATCACGATCAAGAATAGATTGAGCATGGGCAAGATCAAAATTATCCTCTGAAAATTCACTCCATGGCAAATCCAAAAGCAATTCCACATAATTGGATTGAACGGAATACTCAGCGGCCTGAGGATTCATGCGTTCCAATTTGGACATTTCTTTCTCAAAAGCTTTAGCTACATGCTCCTGCCAAACTTTTTTCGCCGCACGTTTACGCTTGTCTTCTACTTCTTCTTTAACCGGATTATTGCCAAGTTCTTCCTGTATTTGCTTCAACTGTTGATGAAGGTAGTACTCTCTTTGCTGGCGGTCTATATCACTTTTTACCCTTGAATGAATGTCCTGTTTGAGGGCTAAAATTTGCAACTCATCATTGAGGTGTTTCAATACTTTTTTAGCCCGTTCATCCAGATTGTTGAGTTCAAGCAGGCTTTGTTTTTCTTTCACTTCGGCCTTCATATTGGATGAAATGAAATTCACCAAAAATGAAAGCGATTCAATGTTTTTAATGGCAAATCCTGCCTCACTAGGAATTTGTGGACTTTGATCAATAATTTTTTGAGCAATATCCTTTAGTGTATCCATCATGGCCTTCGTTTCAGCCTTGGTGCCAATAGCTTTTAAATCTGCAAACTCCTGAATCCGAGCTTTCATATAGGGCTCAGTTTGAAGCATTTCCTGTATTTCAAAACGCTTCTTACCCTGAATAATAACCGTAGTATTTCCATCTGGCATTCTAAGCATTTTAAGAATTACAGCAATGGTGCCAATCCGATTCAAATCTTCAGGACCCGGTTCTTCAATGTCAGGATTTTTCTGAGCGAGAACACCTATGGTTTTGTCACCTTTGTATGCATCCTGTATCAGTTTTATTGACTTGTCTCTTCCAACAGTAATGGGAATTACCACTCCGGGAAACAACACGGTATTGCGCAATGGAAGAATAGGAAGCTCTAATGGAGTTTCCTCCTTATTCATCAACTCTTCATCTTCCGGTGTGATGAGTGGAATGTAATCTTGATCTTTTCCCTCGCTTGATACAAGCTGAAGGTATTCTGTATTTATCTTGAAGCTTTTGCCTGACATGCTTTTCAAATTGGTCTTTGCCTAAGTCAATGAATGTGCCATAGTTCGGAACCTGACAATTTTGTCGGATTCAAGACCTGTATTTCGCAGCGAAATGAAAAATATCAGTCAGTATGTCGGTATCAATTTTGTCTAATTCCCGTCCTCTTCTGGCATATACTCGCTTAGCAGTAATAATGGCTTGATCTAATTCATAAGTGCTTGATTGTTCTTGTCCGCCCCAGGTAAATGAAGGGATGAATTTTGAAGGAAAACCGGCTCCAAAAATATTCGCACATACCCCCACAGTAGTACCGGTATTAAACATGGTATTAATTCCACACTTACTATGATCGCCCATAATCAATCCGCAAAAAGTAAGTCCGCTGTCTACATAATCTGAATCCTTATAACTCCATATTTTCACTTTACCATAATTATTCTTGAGGTTGGAAGTATTAGTATCAGCACCCAGGTTGCACCATTCGCCAATTACACTATTTCCTAAAAAGCCGTCATGCGCTTTATTGGTATAACCCAAAATCACAGAATTACTGTATTCACCTCCAACCTTACTATAAGGTCCAATTACACTCGGTCCATAAATTTTGCTGCCCATCTTAAGACTCGCACCGCTGCCCAATGAAAATGGCCCTCTGATCATGCAGCCTTCCATTACTTCAGCACCTTTTCCAATATATACAGGTCCGGCTGTGGTATTGATCATAGAACAATGAATATGGGCACCTTCTTCTATGAATAACTGATCTAAAGGACCAATAAGCCGATTGTCATCAGATAAAACCCTACTGGATTTCCCCTTGCTCAACAGTTCAAAATCTTGCCTGATATATTCATCGGCATGAAGGAATAAATCCGAGGCATGAGCAATAATTTGTGCCTCCGAAGCAATGTCTTGAAAGCTTAAAATCGCCTGATCATCCAAAAAGTCGTTCAGCTCATGTTCATCGTTAAAACAAGCAGCAATAAACTCATTTCCGGATCTAAATCCCTGATTTGCATTTAATTGCATTATCTTACCCGCAATATTCTTTTCAGGAACCAATCGGTCATTCACTAATAAAATAGATCCAATAAGCGTTTTATTTCTGGTGTACTTGGCCCGAAGTCGTTCTTCAACAATATATTGAGGTACGATCCCGGATAACCTTTCCCATTTACTTGCAATGGCCAATGTGCCCGCTCTGAGCATTGACGCAGGTCTGCTGAGCGTTAAAGGGTATAAAAGCTCGGCCTGCAGACTAATTAAAACCAATTCCATGCTGCCAATTTACAGAAGGACGAACGCTTTCATTACATTTCGCCAATTTTTAAATAAATTTTAATTGGAATGAACAAGAGAAAGTATCGCTTGTTCTGTCAAGTATCTAAAGCAAACAATGCGTCCCTTTTCAATTAAAGACCTCGAAAGCCTTTCAGGCGTCAAAGCTCACACTATAAGAATGTGGGAGCAACGCTACGGTATTTTGAGCCCGGAGCGCACAGATACGAACATAAGAACCTATAACGGCCGAGATCTTAAATGTCTTCTTAATATTTCATTATTAAATGACCTGGGATATAAAATATCTCATATCGCCAAAATGAATGAGGAGGAGATCAAGAAAATAATAGCGGATCAAGTTTCTGAAAGTGGCGAAAAGCATTTGCTCAATGTTTTGAAAATAGCCATGCTTAATTACGATGAAGAGCTTTGGAAGAATACAACCGATTCATATTTAAAAGAACACTCCCTCGAGCATACATTCAAATCCCTATTACTGCCTTTTCTGCATCAAATTGGTTTATTCTGGTTATCAGATTCCATTTGTCCCGCTCAAGAACATTTTGTTTCGAGTTTGATCCGACAGAAATTTTATGCTCACATCGATTCTTTGCCAATTAAGTTTGACTCAACAGATACCCCATATATTCTCTTTCTCCCGGATGGCGAGTTGCATGATATCGGTCTGCTGATGCTACATTATCTCTTGCGTGCCAGTGGAAAGAGAAGTGTCTTTCTGGGCAGTTCAGTTCCTTTGGACGATCTAGAAATGATTTCTTCAAAGTTTGAAAAAGTACATTTTGTTTCATTGATTACGACTAATCCTTCTTTAGCGGATGCACCCAAATATGTCGAAAAAATCAATTTAAAATTCGCTGGAAAAAACTGTACTTTCCATCTAAGCGGATATTCGGTGCAGCAACTTCCCAAATCTAATATTGGAATAGTTCAAATCTATTCCAATCCTGATGAAATGGTCCAAATTATAGGAGTATAAGTCATTCTTTCACTCTCTTTTTGATCTCCTAATCCAATCTTGTAACACTAAAATCATTGATAGAACTGAATCCTGCGCGTATTATCTTGATTAGCTTTTCAATATTGTTTAATTATTTTTTTAAAAACTTAAACAAAACGATTGCCAATTGAATTATTTGTTTGATCTTTGTGTCAATAAGTTAAACAAACCGCAATATGTCAACCATAGAATTCAACAACCTTCTTTCGAGTAATTCTCAGTATCTGCGCAGTTTCGCCATGAAGTTTACTAGGGATTCCGAAGATGCAGACGATCTTTTACAGGATACTTTCCTAAAAGCATTCCGCTACAAGGATAACTTTCAGGAAGGAACCAATATTAAAGGTTGGTTGTACACGATAATGAAAAACATCTTCATCAATAATTATAAGAGGAAGATGTTCCAGAAAACCATCACTGATTCAACAGACAATAACTTTTACATTGATTCATCCATCAATCAGAGTTTTGATTCTATTTCTTCTCAAATCAGTGAGAAAGACATTTGGAAGCAAATTGATGCTCTGAGCGATGACTACAAAGTTCCATTCAGCATGTTTCTCAGCGGATACCATTACGATGAAATAGCAGAGAAGATTGCAATTCCGATGGGTACAGTGAAAAGCAGAATTTTTCATGCTCGCAGAAAACTCATGACCTCACTCCGCGACTTCCGTTGAGCAACAGGATAATTACCGTTTATAGAGAAGCACACTTCAATGCTGCTCATAGACTTCACCAGCCCTTGTGGACGGATGAAGAGAACAAAATCATTTTTGGCAAATGCAATAACCCACATTACCACGGACATAATTACAAACTCATTGTGGGAGTGACTGGTGAAATAGACCCATTAAGTGGTTACGTGATAGATATGAAGATTCTTTCAAAACTCATCAAAGATGAGGTAGAAGAACACTTTGATCACAAGAATCTAAACGAGGAATTATCTGAATTTAATTCGCTCAACCCAACTGTTGAAAATATTGCTGTAGTGATTTGGAATCGTTTGAGTTCTAAATTATCTCCAAGCCTCAAATTAAGTATCCAACTTTATGAAACTGACAGGAACTATGTACAATACACTGGTAATTAATAAAGAAGACAAAATTCGTATCGCAGAAGAAGGTGATGAGCATATATTCACCGGTGTAGATACGCCCATGCGTTCTGATGCTTTCAATCTCGATGATCAAAGCAAAATTGAAGGTATCGCTCATCATTTTGGCGCAATAATGGAGTTACTCGGGCTTGATTTAAATGACGATAGTCTGTCAGGAACACCTTATCGAGTTGCAAAAATGTATGTTTCAGAAGTTTTTTCTGGATTAAATCCTGCCAATAAACCTGAAGCTAAGCTTTTTGATAATAAATATCAATATGGTGAAATGCTAGTAGAAAAAGGGATCAGAGTAAATTCCTTTTGTGAGCATCATTTTGTCCCAATCAAAGGAAAGGCTCATGTAGCTTACATTTCCTCAGGAAAGGTTATTGGACTTTCAAAGATCAATCGAATCGTAGATTATTTTTCAAAACGTCCGCAAGTTCAAGAACGGCTTACTATTCAAATTGGTCGTGAATTGGAAAGAATTCTCGGAACCAAAGACGTAGCCGTCGTTCTTGATGCTTCACACATGTGCGTTTCAATCCGCGGAATAAAAGATGAAGGAAGCAGCACAGTAACTTCTTATTATGGAGGTCGTTTTCGAGACCAAAATCGCAAAGATGAATTTCACCGTTATGCCGGTCTTTGTTGAGTTTATTGGCTAAATCTGATCAGAAATTCATAATGATCTCCTTCCCCTAGCGTTTCAGCTTGTAAACCGCATTCTTGAGCTATATTCCTGAGGTTGTCTTCATCAATATAAACCCAAGGAAACTTTGAATAAAGGGATTTATACTCTAATTCAAAATCCACTTCTCCGTAATAATTTTCACTCGGAATAAGATAACTACCATCCTCATCTTCAAAAAGATAAATCAGGTCGGATGAATCTCCAATAATTTGGCCACCTGGTTTTAACAGTGTTTTCAATTTATTTAAGAGCAAATGCGTTTCTGAAAGTTTTCCCGACATGCCCAAGCCGTTCATGAGCATGAGGATGGTATCAAATCCATTTTGATCTTCAAATTCGAAAATGCTCTCTTTAACTATATTTTGAATCCCCTGTAATTTCATCACCTCACAAGCCCCTTCTGAAATGTCAAGAGAAACAACTTCAAAGCCTTTTTCTGTCAACCACTTGGAATGACAACCAGCAGCAGCTCCAACATCTAGAATACGTCCCTGGCAGTTTTGTAATGCAATTTGTTCCAAAACGGGCATTTCATCAAAAGTTCTGAAAAAACGAGAAGCCTTCATCCAGTCATCTTCCTCCCCATCAATAAGCAATCGAATGTTCGCTTCTTGGTCACCTTGGGCAAAGTCCAGCATAGCCGTCCCCAAAACATCGTCGTATTTTTTCTTCTTCGCCATTTTCGCCATTAATTAGAAGGGCAAAATTAAGTATTCCTCCTCTCTCTGTTTGATTAACTTTGCGGCAACATTTAAAGACAAGATTTTGAACAAAGAACATGACAAAGACTTCGCTTATTCTCTTGGGTGGGATATAGGTGAAAACCTACAAAGCCATGGTATTGAGGCACTTGATGCTGATTCTTTCAGCAAAGGACTTTCTGATCGTTTGAAAGGAATGGATCCTTCTATTCCCGAAGATGCTATGAAAGCCATTATACAATCAGGATTAAACAAAATACAACAAAAAGGAACAGAGCAATCGATGAAATCAGGAGTAGAATTTTTAGAATCCAACGCCAAGCGCGAAGGTGTGAAAGTAACGGACAGCGGATTACAATATGAAGTGATAACTGCAGGGACTGGCCCTAAACCAGGACCGAAAGATCAAGTTACTACCCATTATCACGGAACTTTAATTGATGGTTCTGTATTTGACAGCTCCGTGCAAAGAGGAGAACCAGCAACTTTCCCCGTGAATGGTGTGATAGCAGGTTGGATAGAAGCCTTGCAAATGATGAATCAAGGTTCGAAATGGAGATTGTTTATTCCTCCAGATTTGGCTTATGGTGGACAAGCTGCTGGCAGTATCGCCCCTTGGTCTACCCTTGTTTTTGAAGTGGAATTACTCCAAGTACATAATTAATGAATCGGACGAAGCAACTTTAATTCAAGTTGCTTCGTCTTCTTTATGTCGATGCTTGACCTATGAGAAAAATACTACTCGCCTCTTTTTTATCCCTTGCTGCTCTTACTGTTAGCGCTCAATTAGTAGTTGACAATACCATGAGTGTTGCAGACTATGTGCAGAATATTCTGCTTGGACAAGGGGTTACCGTTTCTAATATCACGTTTAATGGCTTACCGGGAAGCACTGTAACAGTTCAGGTAGGTTCTTTCAATAGCGAAAATTCTAACGTTGGAATTAACTCAGGAATGATAATCGCATCCGGTGATGTTGATGTGGCTGTTGGTCCAAATCAAAGCGGCAGTAACACTTTTCAGGTTGGTCCTTGGCCCGAAGGACAAGGCGTTTCTGATCCTGATCTACAACTTATCAATCCCGGTTTTACGCTCAATGACGCAGCGATATTGGAATTTGATTTCGTGCCTAATGGCGATACGCTAAAGTTCAGCTATGTATTTGGTTCTGACGAATATCCTGAATTTGTGAATTCATCTTTTAATGATGTATTCGGATTTTTCCTAAGCGGTCCCGGATTAAACGGCCCTTATTCTAATAATGGAGTAAATATTGCCCTCATCCCAGGTGGAAATCAACCTGTTACCATCGATAATTGCAATAATGGAAACGATGGAATTAATGGTCCTTGTGTGAACTGCGAATACTACAACTCTAATGGTATTGGCTGGTATGACCCCATGTGGCAGCAGCCGGGAATGGATTCTCTAACTTTTTATGACAATTATTACATGGGTTTTGATGGATTTACTGATCCGCTTGAAGCTTTTTCAATCGTTCAATGTGGTGAAACATATCATATCAAAATTGCGGTAGCAGATGCTGGTGATCAGGCGTATGACTCTGCCGTTTTCCTAGAAGAAGGCAGTTTTGCATCTAACAGCGTTGTAGAAGTTGATCTCGAAATTACCGTCGGAACAACCGAAGGAATTTTATACGAAGAATGTGGTGAAGCAGTGCTCACTTTCACTCGCTCAGCAATTTCCAATATAAACGTGGAAGACCTCGTAGTAGTGACTTATGGAGGACAAGGAATAAATGGTGTAGATTATACACTTTTGCCGGATTCAATCATTTTCCCAGTAGGAATTTCCACTGTAACATTCATTATTGATGCTTTTGATGATGCCCTTGTAGAAGGTGATGAATTAGTTGAAATGGATATCCTCAACGTTGCAATATGTAACGGGAACGGCGTCCAATCGTATTTTTCTTTTACTATCAGCGAAGTAACCACTTTGGAAGCAGAAGGTGCTGATTTGTACCTCTGTTATGGCGATGAAATTGAAATAGGACCGCTAGTTTCTGGCGGTTATGGTCATTATGTTTATGATTGGAATACCGGTGATTCGGATTCCTCTCTAGTCGTTTCGCCTTTAGTACCTACGCTTTACGAAGTTATGGTGTCTGACACTTGTGATATGACTTCTGTAACGGTAGAAATTTTCGTTAATGTTACTGATCCGGTTTCTGTAAATGCAGGTCCTGATCTCATTGTAAATTGTACTGAGATCACCAATCTGCTTGCCGAAATTGAAGGAGGTGTTCCTGATTTTATTTATTCATGGAACAATGGGAATTTAAATCTCGGAAATACTGATAATATAAACTTCAACACAGAAGTTAATGCGGTAATTACCATTAGTGTTAATGATGAATGTGGAAACGTAGCAACCGATGAAGTTCAGTTCACCGTCGTCAATCCTCTGATATTTATAAATCTTCCCGACTATGTTTATGCATCCTGTATTTCAAATAGTACTATTGAAGCTGAAGTAAGCGGTGGCTCAGGCGATCTGGAATTTGCATGGACAGTAAACAATCAAGGGAACTCCATTAGTAATGAAACTTCTGTGGAGTACAATGCAGAAGAAAATACTTGGTTGTTTTTTGAAGTTTCTGATGGCTGTGGAACCATTCAAAATGACTCTATCTTCATTGATACCAGCACTAATCCACCTTTGGTAGATGCCGGTGATGATATAAATGCTTCTTGTATCGATGTAAATACATTGTTTGCACTAGTAAGTGGCGGACAACCCGGATTCACTTACCAGTGGTTTGCTGATGGTGATTTAATTGGCACCGGAAATGTGATCAATTATCAAACCTATGAATCGATGACTGTTCAGGTTATTGTTACTGACGTTTGCGGTTTTGTGGGTCAGGATGAGGTAGATATCAATATTCCGAATAACCCTATGTTTTTAGAAGTTAGTCCTGATACTGCTATATGTTTGGGATCTACTATTGCTTTGTATGCCAATGCATGGGGGGGAGAAGAAGGATTTACTTACCATTGGCCTGATTTTGATGTTGAGCATCCATGGCTGCAAGACACACCTCAAGGTCCCCAAGAATATTTGGTTATTGCTACGGACATTTGTGGAAGAAGCAGATCAGCCACTATAAATGTTGATGTTCAATTTGTGAATGCCCATATTGAGCTAGAATACCTTACTGAGAATTTGGTTCAGTTTATCGGCTCCACATTCCCTGACTCATGTGAAACTTGTACCTATTGGTGGGAATTTGGCGATGGAGTAAACTCTGATCTTTTGGAACCACAGCATGAGTACTCCGGTTTGCAGGAATATACAGCCTCTTTTGAAGTAGAAAATGAAATTGGTTGCAGAAGCATTGCTTATGAAATAATCAATCCTCCTCTGCATTTGTACATTCCAAACTCATTTACTCCGGATGGAGATGGAAAAAACGATGTGTTTTTTGCTGTAGGTAGTGGAATCACGGAGTTTGAAATGTGGATTTTCAATCGTTGGGGCGAACTAGTATTTTATTCCAATGATATTAATGATCCATGGGTAGGAGGAATGAATGGCAACGATTACTTCGTTCAGGATGGAATTTACAATTGGACGGTGAAATACAAAGGTGTAAATCTTGAAGTATATCGAAGGGTAGGGCATGTGCTCATCATGAGATAAATCTTTGAGAATCTCGGCATCCTGCTATCTTTGAGCCATGAGCACAAAAGCTGGGGTCGTTATTAAAGGAACAAGCGCAAAAACGGGCTTTAGGCTCTTAACTGCGCTTTTTTTTATGTGGGGTTTCATTACTGTAATGAATGATCTCCTCATCAATACATTTAAAGGTATTTTTGAACTCACCGCTCAGCAAAGTTCAGCCGTACAAATGGCTTTTTTTGGTGCCTTTTTCATTGTTTCACTTTGCTATTTCTTAATTTCAGCCATTAGCGGAAAGGATCCCGTCAATCTTATTGGTTACGCCAATGGAATGGTAATCGCACTGGTAATTTGCGGAATTGGTTGCCTATTGTTCTATCAAGCTGCTAATAGTCATTTGTACAGCGATTTTTTGAGGGCCCTATTCATACTTGCCACGGGAGTAACCTTTTTGCAAATTTGTGCTAATCCCTACGCAGCCATCTTGGGGCCGGTATCTCAAGCTTCTGCCCGACTCAATTTGGCACAGGGGCTCAATAGTTTGGGAACTACAATTGGTCCGCTTATAGGATTATTCCTCATTTACAAGCTGTTTGCTGATGGAACAGGTCAAGTAAGCGCTTTGGGAATTGCAAAAGCCTATTTGATTTATGGAGGTATTTTTTTGTTGCTAGCGGTGATTGTATTTTTCAAAAAACTGCCCACTTTTGAGAATAAATTATTTAGGTCAAAAGGAATAGGAGTATTGCGCTTCCCTCATTTGCTTTATGGAGTTTTAGCCATTTTCTTTTATGTTGGCGCTGAAGTGAGCGTTGGGAGTTGGTTGGTAGAATTTATTAAATCGCCTGATATTGGTGGATTACCAGAAGATGAAGCCACTTATTTTCTATCGTTCTTTTGGGGTGGATTGATGATTGGAAGGTTATTAGCTACTTTTTCACTGGATGATAGAATTAGCTCCAAAAAACGCATTGTTTCTATGCTTAGCATTGCAATTTTGGTCTTTTTCTTCATTTGGGCTATAACCGGATTAAAATGGCAAGCTGATGGTCTTACATTTAGTCCAATTGCAGTGAGTAATGTTTTTACCTATCTGGGTATGATTGCATTATGCTTATTCGCTTTTCAATTGGGAAAAGGAAAAGCTTCTCGATCTTTAGTAGTGTTTGCGGCATTCAACATCTTTTTACTCATCATAGCCATTATTTCTAAAGGTCAAGTGGCAGTTTGGGCACTCATAGGTACTGGATTATTTTTCTCTGTTGGATGGTCTAATATTTTTACGCTATCAATCCGTGGCTTGGGCGAATATACCAGTCAGGGCTCCTCGCTTTTGGTAATGGCTATTGTGGGCGGTGCTCTAATTCCACGAGTGCAAGCTTATTTGATTGATGCTTATAGCGTTCAATTTTCATTGATTGTGCCAATTATTTGCATGATTTACATTCTTTTCTTCGGGTTTCGGGGATTCAAGACAGGCGATCAGGAATTGGATCGGTACTGATCTGACCTTTATTTGATGCTATATTGCCATGAGTCTGCTATCAACTCAACGTATTTTGGTTTCAGCTTTTTTTCTGAGCACTGCTGAGAGCTCAAAAAATTTTGCCTGTGCCTTCAAATTTTTGATTTCATGTGATCTACAGCTTGAGAATCCTCTCAGGGAATGCGACTTTTAGTGATTTTCAATTGCTCTTTCATGGGCATTTGCTCATCATTAATCTAATGCCAACACAGTTTCGACGAGGTTGGAGGACAAAAAATAATTCTATTTGCTCAAAAGGATAGGATTTCAAGCCAAAATCCATTTTGCATTATTTGTGAATAAAAAAGAATTTGTAATTGAATAATAAAACTTAATATGCGTTCAACTGTTAGAGTGTAGAAGAGCCCATTTAACAAGGACTCGTAACGCCAATTAACGCAATCATGGCAAGAAAGAAGCAATTTGAAGAGAAGGATTTGCAGCCGAACATCAAAGTTAGACTCGACCGCAAAACCGTTATTACTATACGGGATATTAGTAAATTACCTTTCTGGAAAGAGAAGTATCCCAATTTGGAAATTCTGAACTAAGAGCCTACTCGGCTTGACTATCTAGGATTTCTTCGAGTATTTCCATCTTTTTCTCGGTATATAATCCTTTGGTAGAGTGTATAATTGTGCCTTGCTCGTCCAAAAGGTAGAAGTAAGGCATTGCTGGGTCATCAAGCTTCAGAATGTCCTCATAAGGATCCAATGATCCTTTGTAAAAAAGAATATACGGAAAGAGGTCTTTGCGATTGCTCTCTCTCAGATCTTTGAGCGTCGCTTCGTAAACAGCTTTCTTCATGCCTGTGTACATAGGGATAAAGAACAGATTCAAATCATACTGGCTGTCGAACATCCCTCTTTTCAATACGAACTTGTCGTATAGTGGAGTGTACCAGGTTTTTAGCACATCTTCCGACTTCTTTGAATAAGCCATTCCAATTAATGTGAGTTTTCCTGCACAACCTGCTGGAAGGATTAATTCTTTTTGCTCCAGTGTTTCACCGGGTAATTCAGGAAAAACCTGCCCCGTTTGTGCAAACGATTGAGAAATGGAAATTCCCAATATTAATAGCATCAGAATGAAGTTCTTTTTCATGAATTTGGTTTGATACCGAGAACGTTGACACCTTGTTCAAATACTACGTCTACAGGAATTCCTGCCGCTTGTAATCTGTCTAAATCTTTTTGAAGTGATTCAGGGATATTGCCTTTCTCTTCCATCAACTTAACGACTCCATCATAGTCTCCATTGCCTTGAAGTTCTAAAATTAATACCGACAAATCATTCATGGCAATTTGCATCGCATCAAAATTTACCCGGTAAGTTCCGTTGGCATTATCGCGGCTGAAGGCGCCTTTTTCAGCGAAGAAGTTGAACCGGAGCATATTAGCTTTGCCATGCGCACTAGATGCTCCAAATCGAACTGATCTGAAAATGCCGGCTAAGAAAGTCACGTAATTATCCATTACTTCACCTTCCTGAATTTCTCCCATTTCGTAGAGTTTAGTCACCATATATAAACCCAGAATATCTGCTTTTCCTTCTTCCAAAGCTGATCCTTGCTCTTTCAAAGCCTCACGTACCAGCCCTTTGCCATTAATGGTATTCTTTATTCCTAATCCATGAGCCACTTCATGAAACATGGTATTTCCGAAGAATGCATTGAAAGTAATATGCTTGCGTTGATCCACTGATATGAGCAAATTAGCCAATGGGACAAGGATTTTGTCGTATTTGGCCCTCATTGCATTTTTAAGTTGTGATCTGCGAGTGCCAAATTCCATCTGAAGACCCTCGTCATTAGGAAGATTTACAGCAATAGTCTTGCTTCCCGAATTGCAATCCCCAGCATAATAAACTACATCGTATGCGTTCAGTTGCGCATTGCTTCCTACCGGATCCTTTTTATAGGCAGCACTCACAGGAAGTCCTTGCTGAAGTTGAGGTAAAAGCTCAGCATAGCGCGCCAAACGGGCACTCCATTCCTGATCTTTCACCAAGACGTAGGCTTCATGCGCAGTTTTTGCTCCGTACAATTGATCTTCATAATTTTCAATGGGGCCAATGATGATATCTAATTCGTTATCAGTCATTTTCAACCAAGCTATGTCACTGGGTTTGTAACGATCTTTTCTCAAAGCCTCAGCACGGATGTTAAGATAATACGCAAACTCTTTATTCTTTGTGAGTTTTGATGCCTGTTCTAAAAGTGTTGCTGCGCGATTAAGAGGTTCTGCAAAAGCTTCATGATACCACTCTACTTTTAATTTGCCTTTATCGTCTCTGCGAACCAGGGTATAAGGATTCAATTTGTGCGGATTCACCCATGCGTCCAATTCTTCCTTGGTCATATCAAGCGGATAAAAGTTAGCACCGGCAGGTTTCTCAGCGATTCCTTCCAAAAAGGGTTTGTTTCCGTCCAATCGATCCCAAGGACCATAATTCATTTCAGCAAATCGTTTTGCTTTTTCATCAGCAATAAAAGGAAGTAATGAGTCCTTGTTGCCATAGGCTTGTATCCAGAAAATCTCATCCATGATGCTTGCTGCTTCAATAAGCAGAGGGAGAATTTGCAGGCTTTCCTCCGAGATCTTCGAAAGGTCTGTACTTAATTGAACAGGAGTGTAAATATCAGCCCTACCTTCAGGTAAGATGCTGTTGATGACTTTATCAGGACTTTTGCCATCAGCCTGTTTTTCTTTGCACGAATTAAAGAAGAGCACTGCAATGAGGCTCAGGCTTAGGGTGTATTTGATTTTCATAGACGGAAGAATTCCGCGCTAAGTTATCAAAAGCATTCTTCAAATTGGAGGATCAGATTCCAAGTTCTCGCATTCTTTCAAGAATACGCAAACTTTGATAACGTACTTCAGTGTTAAGACGCTTAAATTCAATGATGTTGTTGGCATCTCTCAATTCACGGAGAGATCTTACACGATCAATTAGTTCTTGTTTTACCTGAATTGTGTCCTTAACCAGCGTCCTAGCAGCATTTCTAGTCCCATTGAGCATGTGTTGGTGCTTCACAGAACACTCATCAATTAAGTCATCAAAGAGTTGAATTACAAGCTTTTCTAATAGTTCCGGTGTAGGCTGAATCATAAAGTGAAATTACCTACAAGGACGCTAACTATCAAGTAATTAACGCATAATTAGACTAAAGTGGGAAATGAGTATATAAATGGCCTATTGTAGCTGATAACTAATCTCTTCTCGGCCCTTTTTGCTGAGTGAATACCCATCTTTTATTTGAATCATGCCTTTTAGGAAAAGATTAGTAATGCGTTCTCCTACTCTGGCATCGCCAATGCTAAGAGAATCGTCCTTTTCTATTCGTTTCCAAAAAGTGTGCTCGAGGGATGCGAGATTAATACTTCCGTGTTGACTCTGCTTGTGCTCCTGAATAATATCAAGAATGAGATAATCGTACTTATCCATGGGCTAAGGCTATTAATAAGGTTTAGTAAGAGCCGACTGAAATTAAACTGAAAATCAGAAAAATACAGCAGGATGGTATTGCATTGAATAGAACCGCAAGATAGAAAGCAATTACCTGAGAAAGAAGAGATTTCTTAAGGTTTTATTGACAATTTTTTAACCTTCTCAAAACTAGTGTAATGCGTAAATGTACTGTCAATCCTGATTTTCCCGACTATTAAAGCTAAAATGCTCAGCCTAAATTGTTAGTGATTTTATTAGGACGACTTTTCAACACCTTAGAATCTTGAGGATTGTTTCGATGCACATCACGTTCCGAATGCTTCCCTTCAATATCAGCAAAAAAATTGCGAATATAATTGAGATCTCGCTCTTTATCGCCAGAAACATTAAACCAAGAATGGAGCTTTACTATTTTTCTTCTATAGTCCAATCCTGCCAGAGCGATAGGTATTCCTGATTTCAATGAGAAATCGTAAAATCCGGTATTCCATTTATCCGGGTTTTGCTGTCCTGCCTGCGGAGCTATTGCAAGAGCCTTACTTTTTGCAGATTTGAATTCTTTTTCTAATGTGCTAGCTAAAGCGGATTCATCCAAAGGATCATAAGGTATAGCGCCTAATTTTTTAAGAATAATGGAGGTCGGAAAAACAAAATGCTTCTGATTAACCAATATGTTTACGCAGTAATGACTTAAGCCTGAAACAGCTACCCCAATAAAAAAATCTTCTCTGCTGGTGTGAGGAGCAACAAGTATAATGCACTTCTTGATTCGCTTTGGTAAGTGTCCAGAAAACTTCCAATGCTTTTGTTTAAAGCGATATTCAAGATACCTTTTTAACATGGTTGATACATTGGCCATTGTGCTGAATCTGTCCAATTTCCTTTGAAAGTGCCCCCTGTAAGGCAATCTTCTAATTGTTTGATGAATATTTTTCTTCCAATTTCAACAGCACCTAAAGAAGCGAGGTGGGAGGTGTAGAGCTGACAATCGATCAATTTCATACCTGCCTTTTTCATGTCTTTAGACAGTTGAATCAATGCCACTTTTGATGCATTGGGATATTCAGAGAACATAGACTCGCCAAAGAATGCACTGCCCAAAGATACCCCATAAAGCCCTCCGCACAATTTGCCTTCCCGATAGACTTCAACAGAATGCGCAAATCCCAATTCATGCAGTGTTTCATAAGCCTGAATGATATCCAGCGTAATCCATGTTCCCTCTTCGTTACGAACCATATTTCTGCACTTGCGAATTACTTGGCTGAAGGCAGTATCATAACGCACTTCCAACTCGCCGCGATTGAGAATGTTTTGCATGCTCCTGCTGATTTTTACTTTTTCAGGATACAAAACACAACGTGGATCCGGACTCCACCACAAAACAGGATCACCTTCTGAAAACCAAGGGAAAATGCCTGATTTGTAAGCTAGTAAAAGTCGCAGAGGATTCAAATCGCCTCCAACAGCAAGTAAGCCATTGGCATCCGATTTCGAAACCGGTGGAAAATAATTCTCTTTATTGATAAGGTAAACAGGCATGGTTCTGCTCAAAAAGCCTGCTAATTTAATGTATCTTGCGTTTGGATGAAACCTTTGCCCGAATTACTGCATAATCGGCTGAAACTCGGCTTGCCCGGTGATTCTGCTCATCAGAAAATGATGTCGTATCGCAGAACAAAAGCCTCTGATTTGCGCAGGGATGGAATAGAATACAGAGAAAGTGCGGTTTTATGCTTGCTTTATCCAGTTAAAGATGAATGGAATACGGTGCTTATTAAAAGACCGGAATACATTGGTGCACACAGCGCTCAGGTCTCATTCCCTGGTGGCGGCAGAGAAAAACATGATCTAAGCATCATTCAAACGGCTCTTCGTGAAACACGCGAAGAAATTGGCGTAAACGAACAGGATATTACAATCATTGGAAATCTTACTGAAATCTTTATTCCACCAAGCAAATATTTGGTACAGCCTGTTTTGGGATTTATGAATCAAAGACCTGATTTTGTGCCTGATTACCGCGAGGTTGGAGCGATTTTGGAAACTCCGATAAACTGGTTGTTAGACGAAAATAGAATAGCCACCAAGCAAATTCATATCGCTCAATACAATATTTCAATCATGGCTCCTTATTATGATATTCATTCAGAAACAGTTTGGGGAGCAACGGCTATGATGATTAGTGAATTGGTCCAATTAATAAGAACAGCAGAGGATTGAACATTCAGAGGTATTACCTTTGCAGAAATTTAGTTCATGTCGGAATCCAACAAAGAAAGATTTTCTCAAATCAGAAGAAATCTTCAAAGCGGAAATAAAGATCTCATTTTGGAGGGAATTCAGGATGCTGCGGAGCATGGTAATTTGTCGCTTTTGGCGGATTTACTTACCGTGTACCGCGACAATACCGATACCGAAATCCGCAATGAGCTTGATGGAATTCTGAATAATTTGAAAATCACAGGTACAGAGGAAGTATTTGTAGAAGCTTTGCTCGATAAGAGTTTCGCAGCGGTTCATACTCAAATTTTAGCATTTATGTGGAGCTCGGGTCTCAATATTCCGGAGCATTTGAGTGTGCTTGTTCGCGTTTGTCTTTCTGGATCATTTATGCAAGCCTTGGAAGGATTTACTTTGATCGAAAGCATGGATGGCCCATTCCCGGAGGAGCAAATTCTTGATTCATTATTACAAGTTCGGGCCTATTTGGAAAAAGCAGTTTCGGGTGAAATGAAAGAATTAGTTCAGCAATTGGATGCCTTCTTGAAGGAATTGGACAGGGAACAATAATAACCTTGAATCAGCTTTTACCCCTCATTTGACCTATTAAATGGCAGAGTCATTTGGGCCGTTTCTTGCCAATTTTGACTTTCTCTGAATTCCAAATTGTGCGCCTAGTTTCTTAATTTAGATTCGCTCAAGTCTGTATCACCCCAACATTAAATGCCCTTTCAGCAGGAGCGTTATTGGCCATCTCAATTCCCATCGAAATATGCTTCCTCGTTTCTGCTGGATCAATAATGCCATCTACCCATAATCTGGCAGCAGCATAATACGGTGAAGCTTGCTCGTCATACCTGTCCTTAATTCGGTTAAACAATTCCGCCTCATTTTCAGCTGTGATTTCCTTTCCTTTACCTTTTAATGATGCCACCTCAATTTGTACCAAAACTTTGGCCGCCTGAGATCCACCCATTACTGCAATAACAGCACTTGGCCAGGCATAAATTAATCGAGGATCATAGGCCTTTCCACACATCGCATAATTACCTGCCCCATAGCTGTTTCCCATGATTATTGTGAATTTTGGTACCACTGAATTACTCACAGCATTCACCATTTTAGCGCCATCTTTAATAATGCCTCCATGTTCTGATCGCGAGCCCACCATAAATCCCGTTACATCTTGCAAAAACAAGAGCGGAATATTTTTTTGATTGCAATTCATGATAAATCGCGTGGCTTTATCAGCACTATCCGAATAAATGACCCCACCGAATTGCAATCCATCTTTTTTCGATTTCACTAATTGTCGTTGATTCGCTACGATTCCTACCGACCAGCCTTCAATGCGGGCATAAGTGCAAATAATACTTTTACCATAATCAGCTTTGTATTCGGTGAATTCGGAATCATCAACTAAACGCTTAATAATTTCGTGCGTATCGTAAGGCTTGTTTCGCTCTTCCGGTATGATTCCGTAAATATCTGTGGTATCCGATTTAGGTTCAGCCACAGCAATGCGATCAAATCCCGCTTTTTGTGAGGTCTGTCCCGTGCGACTCACAATAGCCCTAATTTTATCCAAAGCATCTTGATCGTTCTCAGCCATGTAATCAGTTACGCCTGAGATTTCGGAATGGGTGGAAGCACCACCGAGCGTTTCATTGTCGATATCTTCTCCAATAGCCGCTTTCACCAAATAGGAGCCAGCTAGGAAAATAGTTCCCGTACCTTTTACAATCAGAGCTTCATCGCTCATGATAGGTAAATACGCACCACCAGCCACGCAACTTCCCATCACCGCTGCAATTTGCGGAATCCCGAGCGATGACATAACTGCATTATTACGAAAAATCCGGCCGAAATTTTCTTTGTCAGGAAAAATCTCATCTTGCATCGGCAAATAAACGCCTGCGCTATCTACCAAGTAAATGATGGGCAACTTGTTTTCGATCGCTATTTCCTGCGCTCTGAGGTTCTTTTTTCCGGTGATTGGGAACCAGGCTCCTGCCTTTACGGTGGCGTCATTTGCAACCACGATGCACTGTTTGCCATGGATATATCCGATTACAACCGCAACTCCACCGCCTGGACAACCTCCATGTTCTGAGTACATTCCTTCTCCTGCTAAAGCTCCAATTTCTATGCTTCGGGCATCTTTGTCAAGCAAATAAGCAACGCGTTCTCGGGCCAACATCTTGCCTTTTGCGCGCTCTTTTTCCTGTCGTGCTTTTCCACCGCCATCCATCGCTATGTCAAGGCGGGAACGCAGTTTAGAAAGACTTAATTTATAATGGTCTTCGTTTTTGTTAAAAGCGAGTTCTTCTTTGGTCATAGCGCAGAAATATGGGTGCAAAGGTAATGAATGAAGAGGAGGAGGAATGCGATTGTATCAAAATGCAATCTGGAACCAATTCCAGTAGTCTGATTTCATTTCGATTGAAGTAAATTTCAGGCTCAATTTTTATTATTAAAGGACACAAAGTAGTTTGTTGAAAGCAGGTTTTAGTTTTACTTTTAGTGATGTACTTAATAATCTGTAATTCCAATTGATTTCCTTATTAATGATTCAGTATCTAACTCAACTATCATTATTATCTTGCGCAATATTTTGGACTAGTTTTGCGGGAGCGCAATCTTGTTTCTGGAACAAATAATTTTGATGTCACTAAAATGGCTAGTGTTATCTATTTTTTGCACAAAATGAAATTCTGATTTCGATGTTTCGAAAATCATGAAAGCATGAAAGAAGGAATTCACATGCAGGAGGTAAAATTAAATGGGAAAATAATTCCTCTTTGTTCCTTCGCATAACAAGTGTATGATGGAAATACTGCTCTATAAGTTGTATTATGACAGTTAAGAAAAAGTTAGTAGGGTTTGCGGGAAGTAATAGTTCTCAATCGATCAATAGAAAATTGGTGAATTCTGTGTTGCAGCATTTTCCAGGATGTGAAATAAAATTGCTCGATTTGAATGATTTTGAAATGCCCATTTTTTCGGTCGATAGGGAGAAAAATGATGGATTTCCTGAGCAAGCATATTTATTCAGAAAATTCATGCACGAAGCAGATGGCATTGTATGTTCTATGGCCGAGCATAATCGGAGCTATACTGTAGCATTCAAGAATGTGCTCGACTGGTGCAGTCGCATTGATATGGATATATTTGGAAAAAAACCTATGTTACTGATGAGTACTTCAACAGGAGGTTTCGGTGGAGGCAATGTAATGAATTCTGCTAAAAGTCTTTTTCCGCGATGCGGCGCTGAAGTTATAGACATATTTTCCTTGCCTTCTTTTGGGCAGAATTTTTCCGATAATCAAATATCGAACGAAGAGTTGAACAAGGAATTACTCCAAAAAATCGACAATTTTAGTAAGGCCTTGTAGAACGTTTTAAAATAGAACTGGAATCAATCAGAATTCAAATGCTGAGGAATCCGTTTTTATATATGAATTATATACGTTTTCAGCACTCTGCCCTGATTTTCTATTATATCTGAATGATTCAAATACTCATGGTTTATAGCTCTTTTTTGTATCTTCCCATCTAAATATACAACATCAGTATTTTTCGCGACTATATGTTATCCAATCACATACAACGTTTCGGGCTATTGGCAATCATTTGTTGTTCACTTGAAAGTCGGGTGCTTTTTGCTCAGGAATACACTTTTCTTCGCAATATACCTGCTTCAACTGAGGCCAAACTTCAAGAACCAAATTCTATAGCCATTAACGCTGCTGAAGAAGTATTTGTTATTGAAAGAGGCAGCAAAACGATTCAGCAATTTGACGCTCTGGGCAAAGTTAAAAAGAGTATAAATTCTATTAAAACAATTGATGGACTTCTCAATCTCAAGGATCCTCAATATATCTATATTGATAAGTTCGATAATCTCTATGTATATGATCGAGGGTTGGGCAAAATCATAGTAAGTTATGCCAGAGGAGGCGGTATGTCTTTTGTTGAGAAAGGAAATCAGCTCGGACAATCCGATCAGATTAAAGGCATAGTTGCAGATGATCAGGGAAATATTTATGTACTCAATGCTTCCAGAAAGCAAGTAGATATCTACGATGCGAAAGGCGAGTTTTTAAGTTGGTATGCAGGTGGATTTGAATCTTTTGTAAATCCTTTATCTATCGCCATAAGCGGTAATAACGAAATTTATATTCTGGAATCGAAAGGTCCTTCGATTATCATGTTTGATGTGAACGGGAATCAAACCAATTTTCATCGCAATTTTAGTCAATGGGAAGGGGCTTATATGGAAGATCCTATTGCCTTAGGGGTTTTCAAAAATGGTGATTTTTTGGTTCTTGATAAAAAAACAACGAGAACAGTTCATTTTTCACGGACGGGGAGGGTACTTGGTAGTTTTGGTGCCAAAGGAGCTTCCGGACCAGGAGTGTTCGCTAGTGCAATTAACATTTGTACCGCGGCAGCTACTGCTAATCAAGTGTTAGTTTTAGACGCAGTATCATTAAATGTTCAATTATTTAATGTTGAAAGTTCATCTCCTTCAATTCCAGCCCATCTCAAAAGAATGAGAATGCAGTCGATGGGAACGAGTCGACCTCCATCTCTTGATTTGGCAATGACTACCGATGGAGTTCGCTTCTCCATTCCTATAAAGAATCATCAAATGGTGATCGCCTATGGTGACACATCATCGAATGAGAAATTTATAATCAATTCAGCCTTTAAAGATGCAGTAGCATTGGCAGTTGATAGGTCTAACAACTGATATGTGGCAGATGCTCAGGCCAAAGAAATCTTCATGTTTGATGCTAAAGGTGTTCAGATTCGAAAATTTGGAAAAGACATTCCAGTTAAGCTCAAGGATCCAAATTCCATTGCCGTCCAAAAGAGTGGAAATGTTATTGTTTGCGACAAAGGAGCAGGAAATATTCATTTATGGGATGACAAAGGCGTATATCAGAAAATTATAACATCTGCCGAAAATTCTATTCTCGAAGCTCCTGTTAAAATTCAAGTTGATTCTAAAGATCAAATCTATATTTTAGATGAAAAGGAGAATTGTATTTTCAGATCCGGTTCTGGTGGTTGGCCAATAGCCATTCAAAAACTCGAAGCTAGAGGAGATAGGCCGGGTGCTACAAAGGGAAAAATTGTGGATTTTTTTATAGATCCATTGGATCAGATATACGTGCTGAATGAAAGCAACAAACAAATTGAAATTTATACATGGGATATTGAGCCTGTATTGAATTTTACAGTAGGACATCCTGCTCTTGGCAAATTCTCTCTGGCCAATGTGGATCGCTTTTTATTTGACAAAGAGTTTTATAGTGTTTATTGCATCGAAAAAGGAGGTGGTAGGCATAAAGTTTTGCAGTTTATGGTTAAACCTCCAATTCCTGAAAAGTCGGTTAATTATAGTGTTGTTGATGGGAAGCTCAGTCTAATTTATAATAAAGTTGATTCTCGTGCGGTCATAGGATACGGTCTTTTAACTAATGATGTTGAAGGGAAAGATAGTATTGCACATAGGACTATAGGAGCCATGCTGTCCATTGATGAAAGCAATTTCAAATCAAGTAATCTATACACGTATGATTTTGTAAGTCTCAGTAATAGTGATTATTCCGACCCTGCGTTCAGTTTTAAAAATTATTTGGGCTATGCAGATCGATTGCTGAAAGTTGGACAGTATGAGGAAGCGCTTGAGGCATATAATATGGCCATCGAAACATTTGGCGCTTCCAAAGGAATGAAAGAGTATGTTTCCTTAAAACTCACCGAAGTTTCCTCTGGTTTGTCTCTAAATTCGGAGTTGGGCAAAGCAATGAGTTTTATGCGAAGGGCATTTGAATTAAATCCAGAAAATTTGGAAGTCCGAAATCTGAGTTCAAAAGTATTGTTTGCCTATTTTAATGAAATGGCGAATAGAGATGATGCGGCTGGGATTATTGAAAAAGCAGATGAAATGAGAGCGGTAGCCGGTTTTCAGCCAATAGTGCTAAATGCAATTGACTCGCTTTGCTTAAAAATGGGAACAATTCAGAATGAAAGAACAATAAGTAATGCTATTTTTCTTGGGAAAACCATACTTAAATGGGAGCCAACAGCTGTAAATTATGCTAACACTGTGGCTGTTAACGGACTTGCTCTATTCAGACTGAAGTCACTCTTGGGTGTTCCATCTCTGGAATTGGAGGCGGTTATTAATGAAGCATCAAGGTATTCAGAGGGAGCGATGACAGCACTCAGGAAATCAGGGTCACCTTATATTAAAGAAAATGCTTGTCCGTAATTGTGCCAAGCGTAAATAGGTTACGTTCTGCCCACTGTACTTTGCTTGAAAATACTAGCATTATGACATTCGAGCAATTTATCAAACTGATTCCAAATGAATCAAAGGCTTTGAATTTTGGAGGTTTCAACGCGAAAAGGAAGGTATTCTTTGCAAAAATT
>Ga0335396_10001630_pt1 | contig 28592 bp, 21 predicted proteins | sample FRY02_FD_205743 | JGI IMG/M metagenome (GOLD analysis project Ga0335396, IMG submission 205743) | Freshwater microbial communities from Lake Fryxell liftoff mats and glacier meltwater in Antarctica - FRY-02 (spades assembly) (version 2) | ecosystem: Environmental > Aquatic > Freshwater > Ice >... | reverse complement strand
GTGCCCTCACATCAGGTGCACTGACGACAGGAAGCATCAACTCGTCCGCATCCATGTGGTTGAGTGGCTGGAACTGCGTCCACACAGGGGCGAAGGTCACTTGCAGGAGCTGCCCACGGAGGAAATGTGTGTCGTCACACACATTGCATGGGTCTGCTTCGCAGCTGGCGCGATGTTGAAAACACTGTCCGATGCGCCAGTAACCATTTACGCGATAGTCGTACGACCACGGGGCGTTTGAAGGGGGTGCGGGTGCAAATCCCATTTTGAAGACATCGGGAATGAGCTGCCAGCTGTGCTGGGCCCTGACAAACGTCTGGCGCACCACACCCTTGTAGTAGTGGTTGAGCGTGTAGCTCTGAGTCGGAAGCCATTGCAATTTCAAAATCAAATTGTCTCCCGCCGAGATGTCGATGTTGCGCCAGATGTTCACCAAATCGCGATTCTGCCCGTCTACGGTCAACGTTGTGACGTGGTTGGCAGCTGCCTGCACAGGAGCAAGACCTGTTTCGTGCTTCCCACCCTGGTTCTCCGAGCCGGCGCAAATTCCGAAAGGAATCATGCGCGTGCTGACGAGCTGCAAAAGGTCCACGCGCCTGTGTTTGCGCTTGTACTGGTATCCCAGATCACGGGCAAGCATCGCCCAAGGAGCGCTCTGGGGCGTTTCGGCCGTCAACCGCTGCAGGCCCGCGAGCAAGTAGTTCACTGTGGATATGTTGATGAAGACAGTGTGGCTGGGAATCTGCAGATTAGCAATGGAGGCGTCGCGCATGGCCATGTTGTCGTAAATCAAGCTCTGCACACGCGAGCTCTGTAGAATAAATGCAATGTCGCCCTGGTCCACCGCGTGCGAAATTGCGAGACTTGACTCCACGTTACTGACATCAGCGTACGGCAAGAAAATTTTGGGCACAATCTTTTGGATGCGGTGTGGGATCTGCTGGTAGTTGCGATCCGCGCCCATGCGCCCTTGTCCAGGTCCGTATGCGTACGGCGCTATCCCCGACAGTAGCTCCGAGTTAAAATTGATACGGCCATCAGGGTCTCCATTCACACCCGCCGGGCCCGACAGGCTGGTGGGCAGCGGGCCCCCGCCGTTGATGTTGGCGTCGGGGAAGCGGATATTGGCTCCGAGCTGCGAGAAGAACTCAGACATTGCAAGCGTTGCCAGGTGACTTTTATACACATGCGCTTTTGAAAAGCAACACACATGCGATATTTAAAGACATACCGACCAGCTGCAATGACGGTGTGTCAGGTATCCATTGTCGAAAGCCTCTCCGACAGCTGGCTGCGCTTTCTGACTGTGGTGCGCGGTCGGAAGCCTGAGGACGACATGCGGCGCGCCACAATGATGCTGACGAGTTCTATTCATGCGACGGCCAGCATCGAGCTGGAAATAGGCGCCGAGTTGGCAGAAATGTCCAGCAAGGCGCGCTCGCTGCGGCAGAAGCATGTGAAGGCAGACTTGGTGGCCCTGCTCACCAGCAGCAAGCACAAGCGTTTGCGCCTGCAGCAGACAGTGCGCAAGCGGCTCGCCCTGGAGCAGCATCTTGAGACGCTGCACAGCACGCTGCTCAATCAGCAGGTCATGAACTCGGTGAAACAAACCTCCGAGGTACTCAAGTCCATGGGTCTCGAACATGAGGTTTCCCGCATCGAGGAGGTGAACATGAACCTCCAGGACTCGCTCTTGGACGTGAGTGCGATACAGGACCAGCTCGCTACAAACATTGGCCCAGGGGGCGACGACGACATAGATATAGAATCTGAATTGGAGTTGTTAATGCAGCTGGACCCCATGTACACCGCACCGCAATCTGCATCTGTGATTGCCCTCAGTGCGAGTCCTGAAATGCAAAACAGCATGCCAGCAGAGGCGGCCCTGAGCACCACCCGTCCAGCACTGCCACCCACCGCCCCACATGTGCTTGTGGCCGAACATGTAATGCAAGAATGCACGGAACTCGCCGAGCACGAGAAGTCTTCAGCACAGCTTATCACGTGACAGGATCACAGGATGCAAATAAAAAAAAACGCAATCGGCTCTAATGCACTCTGGTGACGCAGTGGGCGGGAATGACGTCTGTGCCAGTGCTGCCGAAACAACTGCAGTACCTTCTCAAACAGGCCGCTATACCAATTTCCAAACACGAGATTTGTTTGCAGCACAGGGCGGTATCGCAGATGACTGAGTACCTCAAAATACTCAACATGCGCACAGGGCCCAGCGCAGAGAACAGCGAAAACATTTACAACTTGTCAGAGCTTTTGCGCTTTGTGCACTCTCAGCAAGATAGTCCCAGATTGGTAGACGCCATAGAGTGCGGCGACGAGTTGCTCTAATTTTCGATCAAGTTTCACTACACATCGTATTTACGAGCGTGTGTTCCAGCAGCAATGAGCAAACGAGAGGGCACACAACCTCTTTTGATTCAAGGGGACAAGATTCCTGCAAAGGCTTACTGGTACCAGCGATTTGACGCTGTCAAATATTACACAAATGGGGTGCAAGGCGCAACAGTTGCACTGTTCGTGTTTGTTCTGGGAACAGGTGCCTTTTCCATGAACAATGCGATGTCCGAACAAAATAATATCTACGGCCAGCTACACGCCGTGCCATACGCCGGCATTATTGGCATGCCTCCGTCACAGTACATGAGCATGGATTGGATAATGACTGCAAAGCGGGTCATTGGAACTGCAGGGCACGCGTTTGTGGGCAGCGCAATTTCGCGCGACATGTGCGTCGAAGGTAAAGAAAATATGTGTAATCCTGAGTGGTGGCAAACCACTGTCGGCTGTAATACTTCGTCTGTCACTCAGCTGCGTCTCCCACCGCATGTGGCAGAAGAACAGGCATACTTTTACAGCTCAAAGAGATTGAAATACCGACACCTGCAACCCCTGTTCACATGCTTTACGGAGAAGATAGGTGACGTAGCATTATACATGAACAACGAACACTCGTTTAGCATTGGATCAACGCACAATGTAAATGTACTCTCTGCCGCGGTGTTTCTCATTTTTTCTGTAATTCTGGGAAGCATGTTGCTTGCCACCAGTTTCACAGACAAAGATGGTGATATTCCACAGGAGTACTCAAAGCGAGTGGCACTCACGGTAATAGTTTTGTTTTACGTCATGCTCACATACTCTCTTGCCACGTCCAAGTCAATGGACGCCACTAAGGACCAGCACAGGCCGCTTGGACTGGCTTCGCACGCGTACTCCGCTCTGTTTCTCTTCTTCTCGCTCTTGGTGTTCAATCAAAGTGGAACGATGCGAGACCACACCTCAGAATTCATGCGCATAAATAACAAGGCGACGGGCGAAGACTCTGATGCAGAAGAAGAAAAACAACCTGTGACAGGGCACCCTGCCCTTGAAGGCGGCGGCGAGGACAATATTATCGCAGCAGTTCCTGTGAAAGAAGGTAGTGGTTTTGCAATGACCCAGCTCAACGTGCGCAGATTTGTGCAGGAACCTACGCACTATGATACACGCATCAAACAAGTCTTCATTGCTCCTGTAAGAGAGTTGAAGCCAGGAGAAAAAGCCGCACCGCAGCATAATGTGTCTGTGGAAGTGTGTGCTTTGATCAGCAACCCTGTACATTCCAAGTACATTTACGGTCAGTTGTTGACGTTGCCGTTGATCATGCTGGCATTATACATGCACGGCAAAAACTTCGGTCTCGACACGTACAGTCAGGTCGTTTTCATTGCTGCAGCCATCATCGCCATGGTCGATGTGTTCTTATATCGCATGTGGTGGGCTTTCCAAATCCACAAGGGCGTAACGTTTTTCATGGAAAATGATGTCGGGGAGTACAGGGCCATGGAAGTGCTGACATTTCTGTGCACTGGGTTCCAGATCTCCATCTACACCTTTCTGCTCACCTCAGACTTGTTTCCGAAATCCTATGTGTGGTTTTTTTGCGTGTACATCATCCTGACAGCGTTGGCGAAAATTATCGCCATCATGGCCATTCGACAAGCCAAGAACCCCAACAAGGGTAAAGAAGACAAGGGCATAGCTTCCTCCAAGTTCGACTCGATGACCGGTATGCTGCAGAAGGGCGACTTTTACATGTTTTTTATCTACGTGCTTAGCATCAGCATAGTGATGTGGGTGTATGTGATCGGGGACCAGCTTAAACTGGATTCGGAGTGGATTGAAAAGCAGCCCATGGTGCAACGCTGGGGCCCGGGATGGCAGAAGTACAATACGATGAGTCTTTAGATGTCATTTCGCTATATTTTATTTGGTTTCAATTAAATCAAAGCTGACAATGAAAGAGAGAATTGAGATGTAAAATACCATGAAGAGTGCCATACAGAGCAGTGCATTGTGCCTTGAACTCATTACAAACTGGTCTTGTGACAACACCTGGAAAACAATGCATACCACAATCGCGCATGCCAGGCTCAACCAGCGTAGCCGCTGCAAGAGCACATGTGCACAGTGTGACAGCACAGCTGATAAAGAGTACATTGCATATGCCGTGATAGCACTCTTATACTTGCCAGAGCGCCGGGCGAAGTATAAGAGGCAGCACGCATGCGGGTCAATGGGAGATGTGTATGCCTTGGACGTGGCCATGCTGAATAATTTGCAGATAGGCAAGTCGCGTCGCAAAACTGCCGGCACAAGCAGCCAGAAAGTGAGCATGAAAAAGACGGCGGTGGCGTCGACGCAGGCCCTGCGCAGCGGTCGCAATCACACAGAGCAAGACATTTTGCGCCATGTGCAGTGCAGCGTGCTGCAGAAATACTGCACCGTGTGCGAAAGTCTGAATGTGGACCCGCTGCGACCACATACGCTCGGCTTGATTGTGATTCTGCTGTCACGACACACGCAGCGCACAGAAATTGCACGCAATTTCCTGCAAATTCTGCACAGCGACGACATGCTGGTCTCATGGGACACCGCGGAGGACTTGGCGTTTCTGCAACAAAAACTGTCCGCGTCGTCGGACTGGTCTTTGCTGCTAGGGTATGTCGATTTTGAAATGAGCGAGGAAGTGCGCGCCGAGATCAGCATGCATCCGGTGCTGTGCACTCTGCAACGCAGTCTGCTCGAAGCGGGTATAGTCACGAGCAGTACGCCACTGGAATTTGTCATGACCTGCTTCTTGTTCATGACGCCAGCGGGCACTCCTTCCCCAAAAATGCTCGAGCGATTTCTGAGCAACCAGGGAATTGAATGCCGCGACGTCGAGGTCAAGTGTCTCCGCGCCGTGACCAGCTTCACCGACCAAATCAACAACGAAGGCCTCTTGGCGGCATGCCTCTTGCATGTCTGCCTCTCACTGCGAGCGAATTCTTTGCTGGTGCACGACTTGGAAGATGTGCTGGCCGCGAACATGTCCGACTCAGCGCAGCCTGTGTTGCTTGCCGTGCGTCGCATCCGCCTACGCGACATCGTCGAGAGCGTGCATCAGGCAAACGCGCTGTCGTACGAGCTCAGTTTTGACAGCTGGTGTTGCCAGAAAAAATTTGCCTCCACAACCGGCCTCAATGTGCAGCGCCTCCTGTACTTCATCAACGCGCAGACGTGTCCTGTTGATTTCAAGATGTTTCCAGACTACTTTACGCCGGCCATGACGGGTCATCTGGCGCTCAAGGAGCTCAGCACAATCGACATCGCACCTATCATTGCCGTCATCTGCAGCTTGCGCCTCTACACCAACAACATCAAGCATCTCATTGATTTTCGCGTGCAATGTCTGGAGGGCCTCAACGTCAAGGCCCGGCAGAATCTCTCGCAGGCGCAAATCCTGCAGCTCTACATCTGCTGCTTCCAGCACGAGTCGATCCGAGATCGCTGCTGGCGAGCCGTGCTGCCCGTTCTCAACCACAGCATTCAGCGCTCCTGTGTGCTCTTCCGGGAAAATTTTGAATATGAAATCGAAGCGGTGCTGCGCTCCGTCATTTTTTGCCATGTCAACAATGCGCAGGGCCGCGAACCAGCCCTGCAAGCAGCAGTGTCATGAAGACATACAGTTGCTGCAGGGTGAGCAGCGTCATTGCGTCTAGCACATCTGTCCACTGCAGCAGCGCCAGTATCAGCAGGGCTCCGACGTACGCGCCCGCGCACGTGCTCAGCATGCACGCTGTCATGTCAGCAGGTCGATGGCACGTTGCAAGCGACACGAGAACTGCCGCCAGGGCGCACAGCGTAGTCAGGGACACCGTCTCTCGTTCGAATCGCTGCGAGTCCGCTAGGAAGCTCAACGTGACCACGAAGTGCGCACCGACAACGGTCACGGCTGCATGCGACCACACGTCTTGCAACTGCAAAAACAACACCAGCGAGGGGCATCCCATCACAAACAGAATTGCTAACTTGCTGCCGTGCACACGCGGCGGACCAATGTAATCAGTCACGATTATCAAAACGTATGACAGCAGCACAGCGCACAACTGCAGCAAGCGCCACACGGGCACGACAGGCGACACCCCTTTGGCAACAGCCGTCGTGCACTGAATTTTGTCTACGGTGATGCACGCAGACCGCGACGCGCGGGTCGGCTCGGGCGCCATGTATGGCGCGCTGGTGTTGTTGATGAATAGTGTGAGACGTTTGTTGTGCATTCCAACGTCAAAGGCGCTGTGCATCACGAGCATGTCATGCTCTTTTTAAATACCAGACGCAAGTGTATATAAACTCCTGTTTTATCAAACGTGTAATGACTCTGGCGAACTCGCTCACGGGACGCAGTGAAATGGACGTGCTGAACGAGCTGCTGTGTTGCGACCCAGACATAGTCGTTTGTGTGAACCGCATCAGCAACGCGTGTCTGCATGATTCGTGGGATCTGCAAGAGAACGGTCAGGATCTCAAACCCAGCATCCGCGAGCGGCTCAACCGACACTATGATGTTTTTTTGCGGGACTGCATCCGCATGATCTATCTGTGTGGCTTTTCCGCTTTTTACATACGCCGCGTCAACAAGATCCCGCTCCCATTCTGCCCCACCATCGGCACATTCTCCTGGAGCACGCGCATTTGCGAAAAGAGCGCAGGACCCAACGCACAGTACGACATCAATGTCTGCAAAGGCAACGTGAAGCGCAAGGACATCCACATCATGCCCTACTACAGCCCCATTGTGTCCGAACACATCAGGACACCCATGCAGGCCATCCTCTCGCAGTACATGGCCCTGCAGGAAATGCACAACACAATCCGCGTGAGCAACAAGTGGAACCAGGAGAAGCACGTCGTCGTGACAGAGACCATGGATGTCAAGGACCAGACCACCTCGGGCCTGCAGCTACTGGACGACGTGCGCCGCTACACTCTCTCGGGCGAGCACTCGATGATGCGAGACAACGTGCTGCGCCTCAAGAACCGCTACAACAAGGACCTGCGCAACACCAACGAGGCCAAGCTCGAGTGGATTCAGGACCAGTTTGGCGGGGGCCACACGCAGGGTATTGCCACCCACGTGCTGCCGCCGAACATGGGAGTCGTGGAGCTCTCCAACATTGCGTACGGTAACGAATACGAGATTCTCAAGCAGCACTACCAAGACTCCGTGTACACATTTTTTGGCGTGCAGAACCAGTCGACAGTGCATGCCGCCAACAAGAGCACAGCTGAATTTATCAGCTCCGAACAACACCAGAACACCCAAAATGTGACACGATTTCTCGAACAGGTGCTGCAGAGTGTTTATTCACTGAGCTTTGACGTGCCGCTCGAAAACGTGCGAGTTACCATCAGTGGCATGCCCCGCGCCAGCATCAACAACACAGACGACATAAAAAGACTGGCAGACGCCGAGCTCCTGGCGCCGCACGACAAGAAGAAGGCTCGCAAGCTCATGGATACAATCTGAGCGCCTCGACTACAGGCACACACACGCACATTTTGGGTGTGACGTTTCTTCGAAGGCTTCTGTCTGAGCCAGCCATTCTTCAACACGTGCGTTCGAAATGAGTAATGCCTCTGCACGGCTGTTGTTGATTTGACTTTCCCTGCACAAACGCAAAATTTCGACCTCCTTTAGCAATGCCTTTACGCTGCCTTGGAGACGTCCATCCGCAGAAGCAGCTGTTTCAGGGCCTGGTTCCTCTTCTTGTAAGTAGCGCAGCAGCGTGGTGGACAATGCCCATCGCCTCTTTGATTCCAAGAAAAACCACGCGGCCCTGTATTCGGGATCCATCGTGATGGGGCAAGCATTCAATGTCTCTGATGTGCTTTTCGATAAATGCAATTCTCAAACCCAACCAAATTTTTGGACTCAACTCCAAATCACCAACACTTTCAAAACGTGGGAATATTTATATATATATATTTATTTTGTAGAAATATTGATTTATAAAAGTCGGCGTTATGATTCATCCCTATCTCTGAGAAATTTTCCAATTCTCTGGTACAAATATTTGATTGTTTTTGAAAAGGCATTTTTGGATTTTGATTCATGTCACTTTTGTAGGTCTCTTTTGATTTTGCTTTTTCAAGTCGAATTCGGTACTGATGTTTAGTCAACTCAATTTAATGGCATTTTCGTTATGTCCAATGAATGATGCTGACGATAGAAATATTCGCGCCGAGGTATAAGTGTTCATCACTGGGAAGGCCACGATGGAGTCGCAGGCGGATCAACCAATTGTGATGGATGCTCTGCGAATTTCAAATCACATCACGTGCTTCTTGACGCCATCCATCACGAATATGGACAACTACGTGTACCGCACTTACTGTGGTCACTCGCGCGGTCCAGTGGTGCCTAAGCTCAAGTCAATGGATCTCCCGTCTCTGCCGAGAACGCGCTCCCTTTCGGAAATTTCACGAGTTGGAAACGACATGCGCCTTCATACAAGCATGTCGCTGCGAAAGTCGCCCTCGTCCATCCCGCGCTATGCTTCGCTCAAATTGCGCGAAGAATGTGCCCTGCAAATGTCTTTAGTCAGAGAAGAGTGCGTGCAGAAAGTCTCTCCGATGCCAAAGTCGCTGTCGGATGTCGTTTTGTCCACCGCACCCTCAGAAGTCACGACTCGGGCGTGAAGAGCGCGGCCAAACCGCCACTGGCGTGCAAGCCCAGCACCAGCAGAAAGCACTGCAGCAGGTACATGAAAGCGGCCGAAGCAAGCGGGCTTGACGTCTCGACGAGGGTAAATTGGACAATGTAGCCCGAGGTGCTTGCGTCGCATTGCTGAACGCAAATATCAGTGAGAGGGCAGCGCTCGAGAATTAGCTGTATGGCGTCTTGCGAGAGGAAATGGTTGTCGTATAATAAAAGAGTGTTATCGTCTCTTAACAGCACCCTGGATCCGTTCCTTTTAGTATCCAGCACTTGCTCAACGGTCTTTTTCATGGTGCGCATTTTTTTGTGCGTCGTGGTGTGTCTTATAGTCTTGCGACGCTGGCTGAGGTATCCCGGTACAACGAATTGTGGCGCGCATGTATTTATCAGCATGCGGTTGCAAGGCAAATGTCCATGCAAGACGACGAAGATGAGCACACCAAAGAGCTGATGAAGGCAGTAGATCTGGACATCGCCATGAGCATCGCCGCCTGCGCCGGCCTCAACACGCACGACAAGCTCGGCAACCCAAACGAGGAGGTGTGGGCGCCGCGCAACAAGGCCGCTCGGACCGGCAAGCTTGTGGAGGCAAAGGACGTGCGCAAACTGTTGCTCGATCAGATAAAAATACAGCTCGCGGCGAAGCAGGATTTGCTCACCGAAATCGAGAACAACTCTATCGTGTGCAAATGGATCATCAACTACACCGAGGCGTGGGAAACCGAGTACAACAAGGGCATCCAGGAGCACTTTGACATTGGCCGCAAGATCCTGTCTGTGATGCACGACACCCTTTTTGAGGTCAAGGAGCTCCTTGACATCAGCCCGGTGAGCATCGCGGTGCTGGAGGCAGCCGTGTCGCATGCTGCTGCTGACGAGACCGAGCGAAGCACCAAGCTGTTCGAGGGCGACGATGCGGTGGTGCGCTTCCTCTTCCGCAACGTGCACACGCGCTTCCACATGGTGCGCATCGCCGGGCGCCTGCTGCAGAAGAAGGAGGTGTGCAACCGCGCGGGCACGTACTCGGCGAAGCAGCAGCGCCACGACATCACGCAGGAGAAGGACACGGCGGTGAGGGGCATGTACTGTGCGATCCGCGACGAGGAGCCGCGCTTCGCGCTGTGCCGTGAGTTGCTGCACTCGCCAGAATTCAAAATGTTCATCACTGACCACATCGTGTAGATTGCAAGTGCTGCTTGTATTGTATATACGATGTGTGTGGATGGGGGCAAATGTCGGGTCTCGGCGAAGGCAACACGCATGCGTCGCGCGAGCTCAATGGCGGCATGTACCTCAAAACGGGCGACCCCGGTCTCGAAGGAGGGGGGACCTACACGGGCACGGCGACCGAGGGCACGCTCCAGCAGTATGAGAACATTTTTGGGCCCGCGGGCCGCGACATCAAGCTCGACTCGCAACGTCACAAGCGGCACCAGCGCTGGCACCTGCCCGACTCGCTCAAGGGCCACAACCAGTATCTCACCGATCGCGTGGACGGGCTCATCACCGACGCCACGAACTCGCCCTTCACCAAGAACATCCTGCCGTACGTGTACCTCGAAAACCCCGACCAGAAGCTCAAGTGGAACGTGTACAGTTTCGACGAGGGCATCGCCTCCCGCGTGCCGTACGAGGCTGCGGCCCGCGTGCTGCCGCAGACGAAGCGCTCGTTCGCGGGCTACACCGTGCGCCAGGGCCTCGCGATCGCCATGGAACATAATTTTATGGTCTCTGCAGCCGGACGCGAGAATTTCAAGAATCAGCTCACGCAGCTCGTTGGCTCCATCCAGATGACCAACGACCTGGACGTGCATGTCGCCCTGCTGCAGGCTCCCTCGTACCAGAAGCACATGAATGAAAAATACTACGACAATACGCGCACCACGGCGCAGGTGTGTCGCCAGTACATCGACCTCTTTGGCATCATGCAGAAGATCCCCAACGCGCTCGATATCCTCATCGAGGACGCCAAGAGCAACCTGCAGACGTGGGGCAGCCAGCCGCCGACGTTTTGCCTCTGCAACTCGGCGCTGACCGTGCAGCTCACCATGCTGCCCGAGCTCACCAACTACGTGACAAACGGGCCCGACGGCGCGAAGCGCCTCGCGCAGGGTCCGAGCCTTGCCTCGTACCGCGGTCTGCAGATCATCCCCTCACGCAAGTTCAGCATGGACGCCGGGACCGCCCCGCGCGACCTGCTGCGCCGTCGTGTGCGCGTGGCAGAGTACTACCGCATTCCGTGGCACGAGGACAATCCCAAGCGCACCTACGAGTTTTATGATCAGAGTCGGGACACAATGTTTTCGCTCTCTTGGCAAGATCTCTTGCTCAAGAGCCAGATGACAGGGTCTTCAGACGACAGAGACGACCAGGACACCTGCGATGACTATGGCACAGGCCCCTGGAGCTATGAGACTTTCAAGAATCAGACACTGCCCAAGTACAAAGTGAAAGAGTGGAATTCCACCTCCACTCGCCTGGAAAATGGAATGATTTTGGAGGGAAGAGAAGGAATCGGAACAACTGATTCCGTGTGTCTCATCACCACGGGATTTACATACAGCAAACACGCCGACATGTATTCTCGCAGGCGTATTATGAGTCTCGATGAGATGCTCGCGGACACCAAGGACATCCGAAAGATGACTTCTCACAACAAAATTATTGCTGGTCTGAGCCATGCCGGTGTCAAGTTGGTTCAGGAAACCTGTCCACCCACACAAGAGATCCGGGTGTTGCCGCAGCAGTCTGAACTTTTCGGCCGCGGGTTTTTCAACGATCCCATCAGCAAGACCGTAGGACAACAACAGCGCTTATTTACAAACTATGACGCGTTGCAAGACGCGGGCGTAGCGCGCGACTTTGAGAAGCACTGGTTCATAGCTCATGCGTTTCAAATATTGGATGATATGTATGATCATGTAGAGTTTGGAGGCAAGGCTTTGAATGATTGCATGCAAAATGGTACTGGAAAGCCTCTGGCAATTACTCCGTTGGCTGACCTGGCGTGCTTGGCCAGCACATCTTTGCAACCATTGATTTCCTTGACAAAGAATCACCGAGAAATGCCATTGCACTATTGTTTTGACGTTTGTCAGGATCTCTTCAGGGAAGTTCATAACCCTACCCATTTGAAACCTGTCTCGATGACCTACACCAGAAATTTTGAATTACACTCGGGTATATTTCAACGTACGATGCACCTCTTGTGTATGGACGGGAATCTCGATGATTTATACATGAACGTTGACCTTGGAAGTGTGTCTTTACAAATGCTACTCGAACTATTCAGGAAAATATACAAAGTCTGTGAAAATAATGTCATTTTTTTGACTTGGTTGCGTGCTTCAGCATCTCACAATGTAACAATTCCAAATGCGGTGGGTGCGCCTGCGGTGATGTATGATTTGAGACAAGCAAATCAATTTGCGAGCGTTGCAGAGCATCCAAACTTATTTTTTCTGTTTATATTACTGGGTGACTGGAACACACCTCTATTTATACAGGGCTTCGCAAATCAAATGACACTCGGAGGAGAGCCGTTATTGGACAAAGAGATGGAAATCCTGCATTCTTTCGCTTTCGGTTTTGGGAATGAGGACACATGTACTCATTTGTGTGAATTGTTTCATGAAGCCCATCTTGTGCAACAAAATAATTGCGACAGTGATGTTAGCCAGAAAGTGGATTCAGCAACAGTTATGCGGGGGGCGTACAGTCTTCTGCGTCATTTCGACGTACAAGTGGTGGGAATAAATGCATTGAGAAATGTTAATGCAAACTCTCAAAAACATTTACTCATCACCAAAATGATAGTTCTGGCTGCCTATGCGCATTGCAATTATCGCAAGCAGGTGAAGATGTGTGCATTCCAAGCTGGACAAACAAGCTCCGCTTCTGGCATCCAGCAGACAACAACAATTCTGGAGGGTACAGCAAATTCGTGCTTAACCACCATGTGTAAGAGCACTTTTTTCCGCCTAAGTGTGGTAAACGAGGCCGCAATGACACCGCATGCTGCCCAATATGCAAATGACATACAGGGAACCAACGATGGATTTGCCCTTGATTTGTTCAATTACGATCCTGCAGCGGGCGCGCCCATGAATGGTCTTATTTTGCCCCATGGCCGCGTAGCTCCTGGTGCCAATTACTGGAAAACTATCACAGACACGTTTCGCACGCACATGAAAGAAGGTAATGCATCCGTGAAACGGAGTCATAATATGGTGATGCAGACAAGTATGACCGCGGGTGGCAACATATCGCATTTTCCGAATTTCCATATTTCGCGATGCGACCCCTTACAAGAAACAGACAGAAATAAATCTGCCTCGAGCAATGATGAAAGCACTTGGATCCTGCAGCAGTTAGCTGGTATGACTGTTCTGAGCAAGGCAGTGTGTGCCAAAATGATGGGAATTCAGTCATTGCCCGATATTGTGATACAGCAGTGTTACGAGCTACTCAACAGTGGTTTGCAGGACGTTGACAAACCAACAATTTATAGGATTGGAGCGAGGGCTAATGTTGCAGCCGTTGGGACAGAATACAATGGGAATGCATCTTATTTTACAAGTAATGGGCAACCCCGAGCGAGTGACCAGTTCAACACCAATTTGATGATTGCAATTATGTCTCACTTCCATCCCAGTGCGTATGTGCGCACCGAGACCAGTTCTTTGGCGTTTGTTCCTGTGCACGTGCAGTCACTGGTGATGAATGCTTTTGCAGATGCCATTTCTCAAAACAAAACCAACACGCCAGAGCTGGACAAAGCCCTGTCAGAATTGTTTGTAAAAACGGATTCGCACGTGCCATTTTGTGAGGCGGCGGCCTCGAAGACCTTCACGATGACACCGCGCACTCACGAGACACCAGAAGAATATAAAAAACTGGTGCAGCAGCCCGTCACGTGGGACAATGTGCCAATCATGCAGGGGGAGGCTGGCGTTCCCCCGGCTGAGATTGGAGATGTCGGGAGAAACGCGCGTCTTATGTACAACCTCGTGTGGGACCCGTATAAGGGTGAGTGCGGCGCGGCCAAAGCAAGCAGCATTGTGAACGAAGGTGCGCGTCGCCAGTTGCGCGAAATGCATCCCTTGCGGTCCTTCTCGCCCGCGAGCATCAATGGAGAAGAGGCCAGCCCCGAGGACGGGCGCATCCACACAGGCCTGGAGCGGGCCGCGGCGAGTGCGGAAGCCTTTTGCCGAGACCCAGCCAACTGGAACGCCTTTTACGGGCACGTGCTCCTGGTGTGGATGGCACGCTTTTTCAAGGCTACCTCGCGCTTTGTCGACAACGGCTCGGGCATGATGGCAGTGTCTGAGTTGGACAACAAGGTCAAGTACATCGCCAACGGCATGCACTTCATGCACGGCAGCCAGCTGCCCGTGCAAGGCAAGGATCCCAACATCCGGTCTGAAGAGAAGACGGCGTGCGACATCGTGATCCTGCGGCCCAACATCGAGCACGAGATGCTGGGAGTGATTATGGGACGCGGGGGCACGCAGGAGCTCGGCGCGACGTTTTGGGGCCAGACGGAGCTCTCGTGCTACGACGACTCGCAGCACGGCATCTGGGGCATGAGCTACAAGTACCACGAGCGCGCAATGGTGACCAACGAGCGCAACCTCATCCGGGTGTACGACGTGGCCTTCGACGGATACAATGGCGGGCTCGATCAGAGTTGTGTGGACTGGAACGACGCGCCCTCTCGCAAGTCGTATCGCGACAATACCTACGACCGCAGCAAGCCGTACTCGGGGCCCAGTATGCTGGTCATGGCGCTCCCTCTCTCGAGCTGCAAGCAAGTGTGGCCGAACCCCATCGTGTTTCACGGCAGCATCGCCTCGAGCTACTGTCCGGACCCCGAGAAGAGCCAGGGGGCGCTGCCCAACCTCGCGGAGCACATGGTCTTCAACCACGACAAGAATCCGCGCGGCTGCACGCTGCCCGTGCAGGAGCGCTTTTCGCAGTACATGGCTAAACTGCAAATGACGCAGTGGGCCAACGTGGACCAGTCCAGCCAGCCCGCCGGCGAGTCGTGCGTCGCGAACGAGACGACGAGCTCGCCCATGGCGTTCCAGGGCAGCATGCGCGTCATGCAAGGCGGAAATATCGTCGACGAGATCAAGGGCTCGGGACACCTGGGCCACAGCTACGTGGGCGTGGCGAGCGTGCGCGAGGGGCGCGGCGTGCTGAACCCTGCGGGCCAGCATGGCATGATGCGGCTGGTGTAGACTCGTTTATCTGTTAAGTAATTAAGACTCTCATATTTAAAAAAAACTTTTTTTTTTCAATATTTTTTTTAGCAAAAATGCATTTTATGTTTTTCAAGAGCTAGAACAAAGTGGTAGTCAGCAACCATGTCCTCCATCGAGGTGGAATGCACGCGTGTTCGCATGAGTGTGCAGCCCCGCCCGGGACAGACTTACGCCATCCACTCGGAGGTGTTTCTGGACGATCTCGAACAGGCTTTTGTCATTGTGAAGTGCCACTTCCACTCGAAGCAACCGGTGGCGAACGACTGGAAAGTTGAGCTCAGGAACGAGCCCGGTGATGAAGACGAGGCGTGGTACACTCAGTTCCTCGAGGGAGGTGAGCTGCAGAAGAACTCTCTCATCGGCATCGGCGATGTCTTCGCGCAGCCGACGATAGAACATATGGACAAGGATGAGGCGGTGCAGGAGCCGCTGGTTCTGCTCAACGCGTACGCGCTGGGCCCGACATGGACCGACTTCTACCGTGGCAGCCGCAAGGTGGCGCGCGTGTACACGCTCTACTATCGCGCCGGGAAGGATCTGCGCGGGAACGAGCTCCCCGAGCTGCTGTGGGTGCATGCCAAGGAAGACGATGTCGATGAAGATTGTCCGAAGGAAGCTCATATCAAGGAAGTTGGCAAAATGAAGTAGGAGAAATAGCATCGTGTTGACATAGTTTTTATTAAAAACAGTGAAAGAACGTTCTAGTCATAGTCGTGGTGCGATTGTGGAATGAGTGTGCCCTGGTCAATCCATGTCAGAACAGCGTCACCCACGTGGATCATCTCTCGCAAAGTAGGATGCACCGCTTGTGCGACAGTCGCAGAAGGCCGGAAGCGCGCCAGGAACCCAGAGACAATGAGGTGAGCGGTGAGACGAGCCGCTGCTGTCGGAATAGATGGAAAGTCAAACGCCTGAGGGGTCTCCACTTCGCTGAATTTCTTGAGAATGGCCAGAGCACGCAATCCGAGCGTGATGTCGTTGGGATGAGCTTGTAGGATTTTCAGCACAGGCCACTGGCAGCAATGAAGAAGCGGAAAAGGCACGAATATCTCCGCCACAAAGGCTTCTGTGAGCGTGGACAGCTCCTGCAGGCACAGAATTATCGTAGGTGCGTGCATGAGTTGTGCTTGCAAGCCACTCGCCAGGTACGAGGCTGTTTGTTCGCATGCATCAGACAGCTGCATATGAATGTCGTTTTCGAGATCATGGTCAGCATCACTGTAGCCAAACGCCGTCATTTGATTGCGTCTTACAATGTCAGCACTGAGCGCGGTGGCATACATATCTTGCATCTGCACACCAAGACCATCGCCGTAGGCCACGGCCGATAGGGAATACATTGCAGTGAATGCTGTCTCCCCAGTGTCGGCACGCACCGAAACAACCATGTTGCGCCATTCACGACACACCTGGCCACACTGGCCGAGAAGATGCATTGTCGCCATGTTGGCCCCCAGCACCTCAACAATAAACATGAGCAAGTCCTTGTTCATCTTGTCTGTGCTGCTTTTGTGATTTTGTCTCTTCGTATATATCCTGGAAATTCTATGTGTACGACCCTTCGCATAATTTTTTTTATTAAAAAAAAAACATGCTAGCGCGGCGCTTGCACATCGACGTCGCGAAACCCCATGCGCTGAATGTCGTCCGCAGAGCATTGACGCAACATGAACTTAAAACGATTTTCCACCTCTGTGATGTGCTTGGCCTTGAAATTGTACAGCTTAGGCAGAAAACTCTCGTTGGGCAGTAAGTGAACAAGGCTTGTGAAAACTGGCATGAGGCACACGCTGTGTGAACTTATGCCAGTGCGCATCAGGTACAGCAAGCCGAAAACCAATGTTTTTGTATCAAGTCCGCGCAGCATGTGCGGCATGCGGCCTCTTGTGCTCATAATCAGAAATGAAATATGCTGCGTCACGACACTCACAAGTTGCTCTCGTTGTGCGAGGTTAAATGAATTTGGCAGCACACGACATTTGTTCATGCGGAGCATGTTGCTTTCGAGCAGTGCAAATACAGACTCGTGATGTGTGCTGAGGCTGAGTATTTGGCCTTTGAATTTTGACGTGATTTTTGCTAGTTCCATTCTGTGTGCAGTGAGGCTCTGTTGTGAAGTCATGAGAAGATTCACGTTGCGCTCGACTTCCTCATAGAGAGACGATTGAGATTTGCTGCAGGTGCTGGTGCTGTTGCGCAGCATCGCCGTGTCATCAAACTCATTTGCAACAAAGTATCGGTCGTGCACCACACAACCTGTGATTTCACAGACGGTGGCATCTTCGATCTGAACCAGGTTGCTGCACTGCCGGAGAGAGCATTTGTGCACGTTGCCGCACAGTACACAGCCTGCCAGCCCCATGTCAAATACTTCCCATTCGCACGTGTGGAATCCAACACATGCTGGCGACAAAATAAAAGGACTCCGCAGTTTATGCCACACACGTTCGCACATTTATAGGAGACTTGTGAGCGGTGCACACAAGTTCGTTTCATTTTTTAAGAGACACGTCACATCATTTGAGATAACACCACGTCCCATGCAATCAGATACAACAACAAAAGAACAAGCCCACGCGCCGCTCGGTCGGCTTCAACGTCAGGGGTGGTGTTGCTTACAAAAACGTTGACGCCAACCAGCACCACGAGTTCAGCAATGGTGTTCTCTGATAAAGTGACTGGCAACAAGTCCTTGCGAAGGCTCATGCCCGCCAGTCCAAGCATGCACACCGCCAGGGCCATTGTCGGGTCCTTCCACTCGTCCTCAAAGAGCTGCTGGACGTACCGAGCCGCCTTCCACAAGGCGTATCCGCGAATTTCTCCAAAGGAACCAGCAGTGCAGCACGCCACATCAAACGACAATACGACAAGCACGAGTAGTCCTGTCTTTGTCTCGTCGGTGTATCTCGACGCCACCGCCAGATTGAGTATGGTGTTGATGGCCACCATGTTGAAGGCGCGGGCCACGTACTGCCCAATGAGAGACGTTGAAAGCAGCTTTGAATAAGCATGCACGATGCAGTAGACAAAGAGGGCGCAGGCCGCAAGAACTGTGGGACTCGGCACCCGCTGCAACTGGGCCTCAAGATTCTCGGCGTACATGAACAGAAAGAGGCCCTGCATGCGCGTGCGGTAGGCGGTCGCTGTGTCGGAAGGCTGGCTCTTTGGAACAAAGGCAAACACAACGAGAATGACAGTGCTCTTGGCTATCGTCAGCAACGAAAACCAGTCCGACTGTGTGTATTGTAAGGTCTTCGAGCTGCTTGCAATCTGGGTCAGGAGAGTACTGCTGAAGATAGAAACAATCACTTGCGCACCAAGTACTCGCTGCGAACTGCGGGCATACGGCACAAAATACTTCAATCCAAGAGTGTCTGCAATGCCCAGCAGCACGCACACCAGAAGGACGGTTTGCTCGTCCACATGCAAGGAGCCCTCTCCCTTGAGCAGCTCGCTTGCATGCTGCGTCACGCCGAACAGCAACACGTTTTCGATGTTCGTTGCAATGTCAATGCTGTAGGCAGACATTGCGGCACATGCGGGTGGGATGTATAAATAATTTTGATGGCTGTTGTGGGGCAATCAACCACGCACTCCAGACTGTCACGGATGAAGCCTTGAATGTGACAGCACGCGGCTCATATATCATACTGGCCAGCCTCTCGTACATGCAGCCTGAGTTGTTCTTCATAATGCGTCTTCTCAATAAACACTATACAGGTTTGACCATTCGATCCCTTGTACTCAATCGACACGCCTCGGTCATTGAAAGTTTGGACTACTCCTTCCCGGAACTCACCGTACTGGACTCTGCCAACCCCGTTCGCATTTGTTGCTACTCGGAACAGTAAATGTTGACCTGGGTCGAATGCATTTGTGCTCGTGATGACTGCTGGCCCTACAGAAGGTGTGTCGTCGAAACCGTGCGCAATCTCCAAAAACTTGATCTGATCCGCGTAGTCCTGCCGCGCAATATTTACCATTTTTCCACTTTCGTAGACGATACTTACTACGCCATCCCCAGTCACCTGTCCGATGATCCCTTCCCTCCATGGGCGCAGTTCGCCTGTGTCACCCGCAGACTTCTTGGGAAAACGAAACAAGACGTGTGTATTTTTACTCATGTGGAGGTACATTGTTGAAGGTCCCTCAGCAGGCTGATCTAGCACTGCAGCGCCATTAAATGGCACAATAGGACCCCCAGGAACTTTCTCCATTGACCATTGGGCTGTCGTGTCTTAAATATTTCAATTGAGGCTTGTATAAAAGCAAGCGCCCAGCCGCCGTACGTAATGCTCTTCGCGTGGGCCTCGTGGGCCACCATGACGCTTGCCATCATACTCGTGTGGCTGTGGTTGCAAAGTGTGTACCCGCATACGCGTGGAGCTGAGCGGGGAGAGATGGACAGCTACGCGCGTGCGACGCGCACCACCCTCCGCTCGGTTGCGCTGCTGACAACCCTCAGCGCAGCGCTCCTGTTGTTGCATTTCACTGTGCCGGAGCGCGAGGCTCTCGCCGACGATGAGTGGTTGGCAACAGCAATGCATTCCAACCACTCACAACATCAGACACAAATTGTTCCGGCGGCACCGATGTAGAGGGCCCGCAATTGTCCTGGAAGGACATGGCAATATATAAGCGCCTGCCAATCATGGGCAATGGCGTCTCTTTCAGAGGCCCCGAAAGCAGGCGAGAGCGATGCGCCCGCGAAGAAGCCCGAGAGCACCGACATGAGCAACATCTTGCAACACATCAAAAATCTGGAAACCAACAATGTGACGCTCAAGTCGCAGCTGCAGGACGCCGAGGTGCGCAACGGAAAGCTGAGCGCCAAGACGCGCGAGGGCATGCAGAGCGCGCTGGACACGCTCATGAAAAAATGGATGGATGCTGTCGAAACAAAGGACGACAAAGTCAAAGACAGTTTCAAGAACGGCCTGACGCAGCTCGTGGAAAAATCGGCCGAGGACAACGGAGTGTGGCAAATGATGGTGGCGGCGTCGTCTTTACACGAGCGGCAGAACCACGACCTGGACTTGCTTCGTGTGGAAAACACCAATCTCAAGTCCAAGGTGGACGGATTATATGGCGACGCAGACTCGAGAACGGTTGGAGGCAAGCACAAGGCGCAGACTGAACTTTCGCGAGCTGACGTGCAACCTGTGGTGTCTGAGGACATGTGGAACGACTTTGCAAAGCAAATTGGAAACAGTTATTAGCCTGGAGTGAGTATTTTTGAAAAATAAAAAATAGAATGTGTGAAAAGAGCCGAAAACATGTTGTGTTGTGCAGCAACCTTTATTTACAAAGGACCGCCAGGTGCAGGCCCCCCACCCGCCGCAGACCCTCCACCCGAGGAAGGCCGTCCACCCCACCCAGACCCTTGGCCCGCTGACCCACCGGTCCCCGCAGACCCCCCGCCCGCGGCAGATGCATCTGTCTCCTTGTCCGCTTTCCTTTTGCGTGCGATCTTCATATTTTCGCGAATCTCGTCCATCATGTCCATTGTCATTCGCCTGGGAACGTGAACGCCTCCTGGTAAGCCATGTCCATCTGCCGCCTGCTGTTGTGCAGCTCGTCTCATCTCAATCGCTTTTTGCATCTTCTTTTGCACCGCCGCTGTGTTCTCTTCGGCCGACAAAACAGGCTTTTGGTCCGCTGTGCTGCTGCTGAGCTTGGGCACATCCATGTGGGCCACATGCTTCGCAATAGCATTACGAGACACTTCGTTGAGAAGCATCTTCGAAACGTCTGGCGGAGGAACGAATGCGGGACAAAACGCCAGAATTTCCTGTTCTGTGCTGGTGAACTCCTTGTTTGGCACTTCTTTCTTGGTGCCACAGGTGTTTTGCAACTTCCACCACTGGATTTTGCCGTCGTCTTGCTCGACTCTCATCTGCCTCTTGATCGGGTGGCCATGCGTGTTAGAGTGGCCAGGGTGTCGGCCGCCGCGCGGGTCCTTCTTGTCCCACAAGTGATAAATAAAGTTCGCTTTGAGGTATGCAGCGGTGAAAAGAGCGCTGCTTTTGTCCAACTCCGTTGCCGTTTTCGGAAGTTTTTCTGCAGGGGGCGTGAAGTCGAATGTAGGTTTCGGGGTGCGAGCCAAAATCGATTCCATGGAACTATTTTCGTACGTGCTGACAGCAGGCTCATAAACCCACCGCTCCCATTTGCTGCCGCGATTCTCCTCGCCCTGCAGAATAGGGTGCTTGATAGACTCCTTCTTCTCTGTGTCGACCATTAAATGCCAGTATCGCGACACGAATAGGGGTGGGAAGCCCAGGAGTTGCGGCCAGTTTCCAACGTTGGCCAACAACATGCGCATTTTAACATACGGATTGGTCACGCAGAACAATTTCACGAAATACACAATGACATGGTAAGCCAGGTTTTGGGCTTGTGCTTGGTCAAACTGCAAGTGGAGCTTCGTCAAATCAGCGTACTCGTGCTCGCTCCCATATTTCTTTTGGGCATAGTCACGTGCCTGCAACGCAACCAGTTCGCTTTTAGGGCCAGGCTTGAATTTCTTGTTCAACACGCTTAGTGTGCATGGTTGTTGAAACTTGGATCGCTCATCTTGCAAGTCCTTGTTCAGTGTTGACTCCGGAAGAAAGTGGCCTGTAACTCTTTTCTCAGTCAGAGGATCGTTTCCGACCATAACGGCCGGCATGGCAGCCATAATACAATGTATCTGGCCGTAGTTATGCCAATGCTCTTAAATAGTGATGCCTGGCTCCGATGGAGACGCCTCGAAATCCACCCACACGTGCGAGCGAATGAGGGGAGCGGTCGAGTCCATATACGTGTTCCAACGCTCCTTCTGCCGACTAGTGTATTTCATTGTGTTGATCAAGACAGCCTGCGATTCAAACGGAAGCATGGCGCGCTGCTGCTCGCACACGGCAGCTACGTGTCCGGCGTCGTGGACGACTCCATAATTGGCGCGCAGCCATGCCATGCCCGCAGCTTGATGCGTGGCGTTGCAGGATTGGAAAACAAAATAGTTAGATTGAGACACGTGAACCGCAATATATTCCAGATGGCAGATCGCAGGCGTCGCCAGACACCACCGGCGGAAATCGAATGAGAAGTCGCGAACACCTCCTAACATCGAGGTGACATTTACGACGGCGGAAGGGGGTGGGGTTCCTCGCAGGTGCACGGCAAGAATGCGCCGCAGCCGCAAGTGCAACGCGCCAAGAATTTGACTTTCTGCTATGCAAGTAAGAAGGGTGTCGAGCTTTCCGCGAGTAGGGCTGCCCGGCGGGCCATCAGAAACATCCTGCAGCTGCATGCGATTAACGGCGGCCTCGCCGAGGCCAGACGCGGTCCACACCTGCCCCACGAACTGCTCGACGACGTTCACATTCGGCGCGCACAAGGGCACCAGCAGGCTCGTGTTTCGCAGCGCAGCCACGTCCATTACGTTGTGCACGTCGTTGGCTTGCTGCAGCGTAAAGAATGCCTTGAACAATGGCACCGCAGCCCCAGCGTGCCAGTACGACACAGTGGTCGTGACTACATCCGCGAGCAAGTGTGTCACTGCGTCAGTCGCCACCACAACGCTGCGATCGAGTGCCACGCGTTCGCACTCTACTTCCTGCAAGGCGATCTCGTCCGCGTTCAGCATGCGCATGCCCACCACTCGAGTCGCAACTGACATGGCGGATCCTCGTGCCGCCGTGCGCATCTGGAAAATACGCTCGCCCGCGGGAAGCATGCGCCACAACGACACTTGCACGTCAAAGCCGGTGAGCGGCAGCATTTGCGTGAGCATTCCCTGGGCCGGCGCAAACGCCACCGTGACCGATCGCACCGTGCGCAGAGCAAAGCTCTCAGACACCACCCGCCAAGTGATCACATCGACAATCGACACCACGAGCACGCACGTCTCTCCCTCGGGCAGCAAAGTGCACTCGGCAACCTCTTGCATTTGTTGGTCGGAAATGTCCACGTGAAGCGCTGTGGCGCTGATTGGCGAATGAGTGAGTCCTGTCAGGCCGGAGCACGTTCCATCCAGTTCCTCCAGCACACCCATTTGTGCGAGGGTTGACACTTGCCACTGCGTCGCAAAACAACACGGACGGTTCGCGTCGCCGGTCCTGCAGCCCTCCGGCTCGGCACGGCCGACGACAATGGCAAAATAACCGTGACTGGTGTGCGAAATCCGCAGGCTGGTCACCCCTTCTGTGCGCGAAAAGTCGCCCACCGACACGTTGTGCGAGAACGCCCGAGCCGCGCTGGACCGGAGGCGCGGGATGTAGCAGTCGTCGGTGCCGTCTGCCATTCGCACCCGCTCGTACCCGGGCCGGCATGTAAATTCGCACGTGGTGGCAGAGCCCATTTCCACGGGAAACACCTTGAGCAGCACGTTGCCTTCCTCGCAGCTGGCGCAGCCGAGAAAGGGTCGTGTGGCATCTCTCAGCCGGGAATTTCCCAGACAGGTGATGTTACAGCTGTATGCGTTGTTGTACTCCTGTCCGAATGTGGTAGCTGCATGCAGCGATTGCCCGTTGAGCCGAGTGTCGTTATACAGGCAGGGCAGACACTGGCTGTCGGAAACGGCTGTGTGGTTGCCGCGGTAAAACCCGACCTGGCACGTGGCGACATCCACCACAAAGGCACGACACTCGCGGTTGTAGTCCGCTTGACAGGGCAGCACCTGAAACTCATGCGTGGCGTTGCACTCGGTGCACACGCCACACTCAGCATCTGCCATGTCGGCACATTGGCGCAAAATGTATTCTTCGCCGTCTTCGCACGACGTGCACGCATCACACAAGGCGTCTGTGTTGACGCTGCACCACACGCTGGTAAAGAGGCCGCCCGCTCCAGAGCACCTCGTACAATTCGCGCACTGGTTGTTGCCAATGTAGTGCTTGTACGTGTCCCCCGCGGCGCACGACTCGCACGCGCTGTTTGCTCCCCCCGCGTCCGCGAACCCCTCGTCGCAGAGACAGTCGTGGTAAACAGCAGCTGTCGTGTTGGCGGTGGAACTGTTTGCTCGGCACACTTGAGCACGGTCGTCGCCTACGCAAAAGCTGTCGAGGCCGCAATCCATGCACACACCTGCCTCCTTGCGCAGGCCGGGGCGGCACGTGCATTCGTCCTGGCGTATTTGTCCCTGTGTCCACTGATTGTCGGCGCAGGCAAAAATCGATCCGTTGACACAGAAATGGTCGCGCTCGCAGTCGAGGCATAGTGTGTGGTCGTTGTTGTTATAAAAGCCGTCCACACAGCGGCAGTCTGCGGCTTCGTCTGAGCCAGCGACGGAGCGCATGCGCTCGTCGCTGCAGTTGTACACGGAGTTGTTGAAGCAGAAGTCGTTTGGGGTGCAGACAGCACACGAAAAATTGTCCGAGGACGACTCGTGCATGACTTGGTAGAAACCCACAAAGCAGTGGCATGCGTGGATGACGCTGTTACGCACACCGCGCGTCAGCGAGTGCGCTGGACAATCAAACGATTCCCCCCCAATGCAGTAAATGTCAAAGCCACACGCCTCGCACACGCCATTCACCTCAGCATATCCAAGTTCACACCCGCAGTCTCCCGTGCTGTTGCTGCCAGCAAGACTCTGCGACCCGCCGGGACACAGTGTAAGCACGCCCGCTCCCGGACAATAATAGCCCGGGGGGCACAAGACGCATACCGAGTCCTCGCGGTCGTTACCTAGGGACACCCCGCACTCCGGATCTACATACGTGCCTGGAGCGCACACTGTGCACGGTGAGCAGATAACGTCTCTCGAGGCGTTGCACTCGGATGTGACAATGCTCGCAGGAGCCGACGCGTTTTCGCAGTGCGCGCTGCACGACGTGCAGGTGGTACTGGCTGTTGCCGCTGTGTACTGGCCGGCTGCGCACGTCTCGCATGCGAATGAATTGTTGGTGTGTCCCTTGAAAAACCCCGGGAGACAGGCCTGACACCTGCCGTCCAGATACTCATAGCCAGCGTTGCAGGCGCACTCTCCCCTGTATGCACGCTGCCGGCCCAGGCTGGTGCTGAACTCAGGGCACTCAGCACATGCAATTTGGTTGGTGTGATTACACTCATGCACCACCTCCTGGCCGACCGCACACAGTAGACAGTCGGTGCACGTGATGTTGTTGAAATCATCCTTGTACTTGCCCGCGGCACACTGTTCGCATTCGCTGTCGTCAGAGCCCCGGCGGGCAAAGCCAATCACACACATGCACAGGCTTTGACCAGTTCTGCCGTGCGTCGAGGAGAAAATTCCGCACGTCTGACACGCAAAAGAGGCTGAAAACTTGGTGAAGGTATTCACATCGCACACAGAACACCCGTCGTTGGACACATCGTACTTGTGCGTGCCGGGATGGCAGGCTTGACATTCTCTTGGCACGTCGTCTAGTGCAGGCTCGTCAAACCATGCGAAGTCGCTTGGTTCCTCGCCATACCCTGCGTTGCAAAGACAGTCGTACTGATCATCGGCAAGGTTGCTGCTACTGCTGAAGTCCCGGCAGTCATCACACTCCTCCCGTGAGAAGTCGTCTTTGTATGTGTCTGCGGGGCAAAACTCGCACACGCCCGCGTCGGTGTGCCACAGACCTGGTGCGCAGACGCACTGTTCTACAGACTGGCCTCCGGTAAACTCAGTCGTCAGATTCGATGGGCACGGCGAGCACTCCTCGTTGCCAGTGGCGTTCTTGTACGTGCCAATCGGGCACGGCGTGCATACACCGTCGCTTGCAGCCCCCAGGAGATAGAAGCCCGCTACGCACTCGCATTGTGACACAAGTGACGACCCTACATTAGACCGGGAATTGACGCGACAAGAAAGGCACGTCTCGACAGGAGGCGGCGCAGGCGCCGCGACGCAGGGACACAATCTTGCTTCTGTATCATGTGCGCCGGCGCACGTAAACGGCTGAATGTTGTCTCTCTGTGCATAGCAGTCGTTTCCAAACACAATCGGAGCTCTGTTGGATGTGGTAAAACGGACATAATCCAGACACCTGTATGCTGCTCCGATGGATATTGCATATGCTTCGACGACTAACGTCATCTCAGTTGCTTTCATCGCGGAAAATACGTTTGCGTTGAGGGTATTCGTACAAGTCATTTGCTTGTCGCGACAGGTTTTAGTACAATCCCCTTGACCACTCAAATGAGTTCCTCCCACCACCCACTTGCTGATTCCTGCTTCTGTCCACAGATCGAGCGCTGAGTCGATTCCCTTGCCCCGGAGGTCTGAGAAAGTAGGAGGTACTATTGCAGGCGCCTCCCTGTAAGTGTCCGCCGCGCACAACTCGCATGCGAACATGCCAGCCGGTGTGGACCCAGGCAAGCACTCACAGTCTGTGTTGTCCGAAGTATTGGTCGAGAGCGCCCAGCACGGCTTACATTGCGCTGATGCACTCTCGTTGGCGAAATCGTTGTCCCCGCAAGTCGCACACATCACAGCGTCAAGCGTGTCTGAAAAAGTGCCTGGCCCGCACGCAACACACTCGCTCGCTCCGTCCTGCATGAATCCCACCGAGCACTGGCACGAAGACTGGGGCACCGAGGCCGAGTGCGACTCCGAGTTGGCCTGGCACGCCGTGCAACCAATGTCGCCGAAAGACGCCTTGTAAAAGTCAACAGGACAGGGCCGACACCGCACACACGAGGAGTTGCCTGGGCAAGCCTGCTGTGTATCGTAACCCGCATCGCATTCGCACACCACACGGGGCACAATATTGGAAGAAGAGTGCATTTCGCATGTTGCGCATGCCGTCAAGCCCGCCTCCGCGGAAAAGGTACCGTTACCGCAGGCCTCGCAGGTCCCGCCCTGCAGCGCGCCAAAACTGCCCGGGGCGCACGTCTGACATGCAAATGCCGATGCATTCACGGCGGAGCCCGCAAGGCATTCACAGTCGTCCAGTGCAACGCTCGCTTCAAGCGCTACTGCGCCGGCATAACAATCGAGGCAGCGTGTCGCGTTCTGGAAGGGGTTGTATGTGCCCGCCGCGCATGCATCGCACAACTCGGGCCCGGGCTCCGCCTTGAAGTAGCCAGGATCGCAATAGTTGCATCCTTCTTGATATATGCCAGGTGAGAATCCTGCGTTGCAGGAGCAATCGCTGGCGTTGGTGCTGGCATTGCGAGAAAAGGAGTCTGCTGCGCAAGCCAGACAGTCGCTACCGTCGAGGCCGTTGCTGACAGTGGCCTTGTACTTGCCAGCCTCGCATGCGATGCACGTGTCATACAACCCCGTGAAAGCAAAGCCTTCTTTGCACAGACACTGCGACTGCAGAGTAGAGCCCTGCAGAGACTGCATGTGCGTCCCGCAATCATCACAGGCTTGCTGACCGAGGGCCTCCTTAAAAGTATGCGCTGCGCACGCCTGGCACACTGGCGCAGACACCGCACTGTTTGGAGGCGAGGAGGTGTGTCCCGCATCACATTCGCAGAAAACCCTGTCAGGCGATGACGTCGAAGATACTCCACACGGCAGGCAGGCCGCTGGCCCCGATTCGTTTTTGAAGTGGCCAGCCGCGCACAGCTCGCACTCACCGGGTGATTCTGTCTGGCGGAAAGACCCAGCGTCGCACAGGCAGTCTGTAACTGCAGCGCTGGCCATTAGTGCATGCGAGCTGCGCGCAGGGCACGCGAGACACTCTGTCTGATTTTGCAGGGGATTGTACGAGTCGGCGGCGCACGGCTCGCACACACCGTTCATGTCCCCAGACGCAAAATACCCGGGCACGCAGAGGCACTGTGATTCGAGGCTCGCTCCGTTTGCGTAAGTCAATTTGTGCTGCGGACACGGCAGCGCCAGGCCTTCCTGAAAGAAAAAAGCGCCTGCTGGACCCAAAACACACGTATCATTGTCGCGGCGGAAGCCGGGCAAGCACACGCAATCTTCGATGTCAGACGGGGAGCCGTTCTCGTGCGAAAATGTCGTCGTGCTGTTTGCCGGGCAATTTAAGCGTGCGCCGCCCGAGCAGAAGGATGTGTCGTCGCATGGCTGGCATTGCATGCCATCGTAGACTTGGTCGAATGCATGAGCAGGAGTAATCTGCCCCGCACAGTGACCTAGCCACGAGTTCGACAATGCGACAATTAGCAAAAGTCGGCGCAGACGCATTGGGCAAATGATCAGGAGAGTTAAATAGTATCCTCATTTATTAAATACTTTTCCAAAAAATGACACTCGGTGATCCAGGACTGCTTCAAATCACAAGCAGAATTGCAATCTACAACACGAGTGACATCTTGTAGATGTGCTACTTGTGCGGGGTGTCCGTGGACACTCTCTTCAGGAGCTCCTTGTGCCACAG
>Ga0335396_10001620_pt1 | contig 28667 bp, 26 predicted proteins | sample FRY02_FD_205743 | JGI IMG/M metagenome (GOLD analysis project Ga0335396, IMG submission 205743) | Freshwater microbial communities from Lake Fryxell liftoff mats and glacier meltwater in Antarctica - FRY-02 (spades assembly) (version 2) | ecosystem: Environmental > Aquatic > Freshwater > Ice >... | reverse complement strand
CAGTGCATGTTGAAGTTTGGGGAACAGGTTCGCCAATGCGAGAATTTTTGCATGTTGATGACCTGGCCAAAGCATGTGTTTTTTTAATGAATAATTATAACGACAAAGGCTTTGTAAACATTGGTACGGGTGAAGACCTCAGCATCAAAGACTTAGCCCAACTCATCAAAGACGTTACAGGATTTAGTGGAGATATTGTTTGGAATAAGGAAAAACCAGACGGAACTCCCCGTAAATTAATGAATGTGAGCAAAATACATGGGCTAGGCTGGAAACATGAGATCGATTTAAAAGAAGGAATTAAAAGCATTTATGAAGCCTATAAAGTCCAGGTTCAGAAAGTTTGAAATGCTTTTATTAGCATTTCTTGCGTCTGGCTTTTTTGCACAGGCTCAGGAAAACTATCAATACCTGAATCGCTTCAACTTATTGCTTACAGAACGAGCCAATTCATCTCCTGATTCGATCAGACATTTTGGAATAAGGCCTTACGATTTGGATCACTTTAGCCCTGTTACTGATTTTGGTTTCATAGACTCGTCCAGCTATTACTATTTAGCTCAGTATAAACTGCTCAAAGATCACCTCATCAGCATTGAAGAAGGTGATTTGAAATTATATATGGATCCCCTCGGGCATGGCGCCATTATGAGGGACTTTATGGACACTACCTCCTACCGCGATACTGTGAATATGTTTCGCAATACCCGCGGAGTTATGATTCAGGGAAGCATAACTGAAAAGCTGCGATTTTTCTCTTGTTTTCATGAAAGTCAAGCTTACTTCCCAAATTATCTTAAGAATATTATTGATAGTCTTGGCGTGGTTCCGGGCTATGGCCGACCAAAGCCTTTCGGTGTTGTAGGTTTCGATTATGGGGTATCTAACTCATGGATTTCATGGAAGCCTGCGTCATGGATGGACATTACAATAGGCAATGGTAAAAATTTTATAGGTCACGGTTATCGTTCATTATTGCTTTCGGATGCAGCATTCAGCTATCCTTATTTGCGAATGAATTTATGGCATTCCTCCGAAAAATTAATGTATTCATGGGTGCAAGCCGGCCTTCAGAGCTTGGAGAGACTTCCAAAAGGAGAAGTTCCGGAAAGTTTGTTCAAACGAAAAGCATTAGGATATCATTATCTGAGTTATTGCCCCGTTTCATGGGTTGAAATTGGTGTTTTTGATGCGGTGATTTGGGAACGTTGGGACAGCACCGGAACTCAGAATTTACCTCTACTCGCAGCCAATCCCATCCCGCTGATTAATGCCGGAATTTTAGGTTTTAATGGCGTTCAAAATGCCAGTGTAGGAGTTAATCTTCGATTGAAAATTAATGATCGTATGCACGCTTATGGACAGTTTTTTGCAGATGATCCATCAGCAGGAAAAACAGGTTGGCAGGCAGGAGTAAAATTTTATCGACTCGGCTTAAAAGGGCTGAATCTAAATCTCGAAGTAAATCAAATTGAAAACGGAGTTTATGGAAGTCCTTATGCGCTCCAAAATAGCTCTCATTTTAATCAGGCCTTGGGTCACCCAGCAGGGGGCGGCTTACAAGAATACATTGCTGATTTGAACTTCAGACTTGAACGCTTCATTTTTGAATTCCGATATTTCAATCAGGAACGATCAACGAATCCTGTGAATCTACTAATACCCTTTGATGATACTGATTTGTCCGCAGTTACAGAATATAAAGATTATCTGGTGAATCAAGCCGATTTTAGCATAGCCTATTTATTTAACCCCAAGAGCAATTTACGTTTAGAAACATCCTATACCATACGAAATGACAAACATGCTGACTACAAGCTTGCAACGGCATGGTGGAGCGTTTCTTTGCGAACATCTATTTTTAATGAGTACTTTGATTTTTGATACTTTTGATTAAACCCTTACCGAAATGTTTGACCTAATATTGGGATTCCTCACCGCCTTCGGACTGGTGATGGTCGCGACGCCTTCACTCATCAAGGTTGCTAAACTCAAGCACTTGGTAGACGAACCAAGCGAGGCGCGCAAAGTACACAGCAGATCAGTACCTACTATTGGAGGCATCATGCTTTTTGCCGGAACCATCATAGCTTACTCCCTATGGTTCCCATCCAAAGGAGAATTTCAATTAGGTATTAATTACGACACTTTTTCAGCACTTGAAGAGTTCAAGTATCTGGTAGCCAGCATGTTCATCCTGTTCTTTATGGGAGTAAAAGATGATATTATTGGAGTTAGTCCAACTAAAAAGCTCATGATTCATCTCGTGGTGGCTTTTATTTTAGTGTTCTTGGCAGATATTAGAATCACCTCTTTACATGGTTTGTTAACGATTGATCACATCCCTTACACCTACAGCATTATTCTCTCCGTTTTCACCTATATCGTGATAGTAAATGCTATGAATTTGATTGATGGTGTGGACGGATTAGCTGCGGGAATTGGATTTATTGCAAGCACAACTTTCAGCATTTGGTTTTTTCGAACGGGTGATTTACCATTGGCTCTGCTCGCCGCCGGTCTTTCGGGATCCTTGTTGGGGTTTTTGTTCTTCAATTTTAATCCCGCCAAAATCTTCATGGGCGATTCCGGTTCGCTTATTATTGGTGTAACGCTTTTTGTGCTTGCCGTTAATATGATTGAACACGATTTGAGTACCGTGCCTGTTCAAATGCGCGGGGTATCAAAACCTGTACTGGCAATGGCCATTCTATCATTTCCATTGGTTGATACATTGCGCGTTTTTTTCTATCGCGCCTTGAAAGGAAAATCCCCTTTTACAGCCGATAAAAACCATACTCATCATCGACTAATGCAATTCGGGCTTGGGCATAAACAAGTTGCTCTGGTACTTTATGGATACAACATCCTCATTATTCTATTTACCTTCCTGGTGCCAATGAATAGTCCCAATTTATCATTCATTTTGGTGGGTTTATTAGCAATTGGCCTCATTCAATTGATTTTCATAATTCCGTTAAAAAAACCCCTTAAAAAACCGGAATTAGAATGAGACTGTTAAGCCTTTTCTTCCTTTCGATACTTGCATTTCAGGCTTGGGCTCAATCTCCATCAGCCCGATTTGCGCTCGATCCGCTTGGCAAAGTACAAGAAGAAATGGCATCGTACCTTAATGATCTACACGGAGCACAACAGCCTTTTGTTTCAAGTCTCGATACAAATTGGCGAAAAAATGATAGTCTTTTTAATAGTAATCTCAAACAAATTAAAATCAGTCCTTCAGGCTCATTCGATGGTGGATTCAATAGTGGCGATGGCTCCAATGGTATTTGGCAAGCTTCTCCCGGAATTGAGATAGGCGGCAGTTTTGCTAAAAATTTCGAATTTGGCGGTACCTATCGATATCACCGCGAATGGTCATCGGAATACATTAGAGAATATGTAGACTCACTGCGAGTAATTCCGGGAGTTGGCTTTGCAACAAAAGATGAATATGGATATGCTGCTCATTACTCCGAATTTTATCTTGGCTATCAGGCCGGTAAATATTTTCATTTTGAGGCGGGCAGAGGAAAACAGTTTTTCGGCGATGGGTACCGCAGCGTGCTGTTTAGCACCAATGCCGCGCCATTTCCATATTTCAGGCTAACAAGCAGAATCTGGAAGTTCAGGTACATTATGCAAATAACCCGAATGACGGACATTACGGGTATTTCTGAATTCAAAGATGCCAGACACAAGCACATGGTATTGCATGCTCTGAGTTTTAATCCCATACCTCAATGGAATATAAGCTTGTACGAAATGGTAATTTGGCAGGATCGGGATAGCCTTTCTGACCGTGGGGTAGAATTTAATTACCTCAACCCTTTAATTTTCTTTCGTCCGATTGAATATGCTCAAGGATCTGCAGACAATGTATTATTAGGCCTAAGCACCAAAGTCAAACTTAGAAAGAAACAGCATATTTATGCCGGGGTTATGCTTGATGAGTTTTTACTGGATCAGCAAACGAATAAACTGGGCTGGTGGGCTTATAAATTTGCCTTGCAATATGGCTTCCGTTCATTCGATACTTTTACCGAAGGCCTTCATTTTCAAGGAGAATTCGTCAAAACCCGGCCCTTCACGTATACCCACGGCAGCGTACTTCAAAACTATGGTCACATCAACCAAAGTCTTGCCCATCCGCTAGGAACTAACTTCAAAGAAGTCACCTTTTTGAGCCGTTATGAAATGGATCGATGGAGCTTCCTCCTCACCTTAGGATGGGCAGAATACGGGCGCGATATAGATGGCGAGAATTATGGCGGAAATATTTTTAGATCTTACGAGAATCCTTTTAGAAATTACGGTAATTACATCACTCAGGGACGCAAACATCATTTATGGTGGCAAAATATTCAGGCAACTTACAATCTGAATAAAAATAATATGGAGTTGTTTGGAATGATTGGAGCCCGTGAACTCAGTGTTAATTACAGCGATAAAACCGAACTTTGGATCAGACTAGGCATACGCACTTCTATGAGCCCAAGAGTAACCGATTTTTGATGAATAAACGCCGCTATAATCCCGTTTCCTGCGATTTTATGGATCAAATCGAGCGATTTGCCATTACACAACATTCCGGTACTATCCGTTTTCGTGATGCCTTGGGAATTGAAACGGAAGTGAAAGATCGCGTAAAAACATGGATAGCCACAGATGGCGTAGAATATTTGATTACCGAATCCCAGCTTAAAATACGGTTAGACGATATTATTGAGCTTTTCGGAATTCACCCAGGCGCCAAGTTTTGTTGAAAAAATTTAATCAACAATTTCAATCTCTTTTGGCACATCCGAGCTAAGCCATTTATATTTTACTGTTTATCAATCACATAAGCCCTTATTTAGAACGAATATAAAAGTGCTTATGTTCCTGAGTAGCTTTAAAAAATGCGTAATTTTGTGCCGCTTTCTGTAGCTGCAAGCATTGAAACCAAGCGATACCATAGTTAAATCTCCATACACTCTGAAATCTAAAGTCAGAGATATCGCAGTACTTTTTAAACTCCGATTAGCTTTTCTCGTGGTGGTTTCTTCCGTGCTTGGCTATTTCATGGCTGTAGATCAAGTGGTTTGGATGGATCTCGGTGCGCTCATCTTAGGTGGATTTTTACTTACCGGGAGTTCCAATTCTTTCAATCAAATTTGGGAAAGAGAAACAGACAGAATGATGGACCGCACTGCAATGCGCCCATTACCTCAAGGAAGAATGCAAATTATTGAAGCATTAATTGCAGGCACCACGGCAGGTATAGCAGGAATAGCCATCCTGTGGTTTGTACTTAATCCTTTAAGTGGTGTTTTGGGAACGATTGCACTGTTTTCTTACGTGTTTCTATACACTCCGCTAAAGCCCATCAGTTCCCTATCCGTTTTTGTTGGCGCATTTCCAGGCGCAATTCCTCCAATGTTAGGATATGTAGCCGGAAGTGGTCATTTTGGCTTAGAACCCGGATTGCTCTTTGCCGTGCAATTTATGTGGCAGTTCCCTCATTTTTGGGCCATTGCATGGGTGGCTGACGATGATTATCGCAAAGCGGGATTCTTCATGCTTCCTTTTAAAGAAGGTCGAAGCAAAAGATCTGCCTTTCAAATTCTCATGTATTCTGTTTTTCTTATTCCAGTAAGCATGCTTCCTTGGATGTTGCCTGCCAAACAACCTATGGTCGGAAACATTGCAATGATCACAAGTGTTGCTTTAGGACTATGGTTTGTTTATTTAGCCTACAAACTGTACCAAAATCTCCAAATCAAAGATGCGAAACGTTTAATGTTCGCGTCATTCCTATACCTTCCGGTCGTTCAACTGATTTATGTTATTGATAAATTTTAAGTCATGAGCGAACCAATTTCTTACACCAACAAATCAAAAATGGACGTTTTCGAAGGTATTGACCCTGCCATTAAGGTCAGAACCAAGAAAATGCTCATGTACCTGATCATTTTTGCAGTGATTATGATATTTGCCGGTTTAACCAGTGCCTATATCGTAATTAATGCCGGAAAATTTTGGGTTCACGCTGAGGCACCACAGCAATTATGGATGAGCAATGGGATTATTGTATTGTCGAGTCTCACTTTAATCTTTGCCTTAAGATCAGCCAAAGCCGGGAATTCCCAAACTAGTTTAATGTTGCTCCTTGTTACTTTTGTTCTCGGGCTTGCCTTCACTTTCACTCAATATCAGGGGTGGAATGATTTGGCTTCCAAAGGAATGGGATTCACCATACGGGATGAAACCGGAATAAAAGTGAGCAGTTGGAACCGTATTGAAGGAATTACTGCCGAGTACGGTGTGGATTACTATGTGCATAAGGACGGGCAAAAACTGATTCTCGAAAATGGAGAATTTTATATGCCTGACGATCAGTTTAGAACCAGTCCTGTAACCTACGATGTAAGAAGAACTTCTAATATGAGTTCCTCTTTTATTGCAGTACTCATTGTTGTTCACTTAATACACCTTGCGCTCGGACTTATTTACCTCCTTGTGCTCATATTTAGAACTTTAAAAGGAAGAATCAATAAGGATAATACCATAAGCTTGTATGCTGGGGGAATGTATTGGCATTTTCTAGGAATTTTGTGGGTATATCTATTTCTCTTTCTATTCTTTATTCATTAATCGTTAAACTTGCAGCAAATTTTTTCGGACTATGGCAGGTCATGCTTCCAAAACCATCGATAAGACCACCCTCTGGGGAGGCGGGCAAAGTCCCTTCAGCGTAAGCTATGGGAAAATGATGATGTGGTTCTTCCTAGTGTCGGATGCGCTCACATTCAGCGGATTACTTATTTCCCTTGGTTACGCCAAGGTGGTACATGCTGATGCATGGCCGGTAGGTGAAAAAGTGTTTGAGGCACTTCCATTCCTGGGTACTGGCTACCCATTGATGTATGTAGCCCTCATGACTTTCCTTCTCATTGTATCATCAGTTACCATGGTACTCGCTGTAGAAGCCGGTCATCGAAACAATAAAAAGCAAGTTGTACTTTGGATGGCATTAACCGTTGCTGGTGGTGTTTTCTTCTTGGGTTCACAGGCCTGGGAATGGTATCACTTCATTCATGGCGCAGGTGGTTATTTTAAAACTACTAGCGGACAAACGGTGTACTTCCAAGAACACTGGCTTGAAGAACATGCCCCTGAATCTCATGGAACTATCATGGCTTCCAGCATTGAATCGGTTCCTACTGCCTTGTATCTCAATAAATTTAATACTGGTCGTGAACTCGTTGAAGGGGATGCTGCTGCTGCTCTTTGGGCGCAGCGTGATGCCAATATCGTTGTTCATGGCGCGGGAATGACTGAAAACGAATACGGACATCAACTTTATGCCAATTTCTTTTTCTTCGTTACTGGATTCCATGGATTTCACGTGTTTTCAGGTGTCTTAATTAATCTCATCGTCCTAATAATGGCTATGCGCGGAGTTTTTGAACGTCGTGGTCACTATGAAATGGTCGAAAAAATAGGCCTGTACTGGCACTTTGTTGACCTAGTATGGGTATTCGTATTCACTTTTTATTACCTCATCTGAGCTCGATTAACGCATCATATATTGTATCATGGAAAGAGATGACCTTATCGTAAACGATTCCTATTCTTTCGCTGCCCATCACAGTGAAGATGACGGACGTAAAATCCGCAAGAAAATTGTTTTCGTAACCATTTTGCTAACCGTAATTACTGCAGCAGAAGTTGGATTAGGCGTTTTCATTAAGCAAAACTCAGATATCTGGGGAATAGTGAAATTGACTTTCATCATCCTTACTATCCTCAAAGCTGCTTATATCGTACTTTCATTTATGCACCTTGGTGATGAAAGACGCAATATGCGCTACCTTATTTTATTTCCGTATGCATTGTTTGTCCTCTACCTGCTCTTTATTTTGATTCAGGAAGGTGGTCATGCAGATGGAATGATGCGCATTTTCCATTAAGCGCACATGAGCAGGCGAGATAAGATTCTAAAATATACCGGACTTATTGGAATTCTACTAGGTTTTCCACTTGCTTTTGTTCTGATTTTTAGTAATATGGATCATAATTTTGATTCGTTGCCCTACTTTGGTGATCAAACCGTTGTTCAACAAAGCAATGGCTCTGCTGATACTCTTCGATACAAAGTTCCACCCTATAGTTTCATTAATCAGGATGGCTCAGTGCTTAAATCTGAAGATCTCAGTGGAAAGGTCTATTTGGCAACATTCTTCTCTACTAATTCCCCTTTTCTCCCGAAAATTAGCAAGCGACTATTGAATGTCAATTTCAGGTACCGCGATGAACCTGATATTGCTTTGGTTTGCTTCAGCCTCGACCCAGAGCACGATACACCCGAAGTTTTAGCAAAGTACACCAAAGATTTGCGCGTTGACCAGAGCAAATTCTATTTCTTCACCTCTGATTCAATTGATATGATTGGTTTCGCTCGAGAGGCATTCCTTATCGATGACCCATTGAATAGCTCGGTTTTCTGGTTGGTAGATACAAGAAATCAGCTCCGCGGAAAATACGATGGCAATAAAGAAGAGGAAATGCAAAGAGCCATCGAAGATATTGCCCTCTTAAAAAAAGAACTCGACCTGGAAAGAGTGGCAAATAAAGAATAAAACAGTGCGCAATTCATTTCTCTTTTTCCTATTCTTTTCATTGTTTACCATCGCCTGTGAGCAACCTGCAGCAAATTCTGACAAAGCCGAAGAACTTGTACAAAGATTGCCATTTCTCGGTCCACACGAAGTAAATGGCACCGACACCATTTTCTACGAGATTCCTAAATTCAGTTTTGTTAATCAAAACGGTCTTGAAATTTCTCATCATCAATACTTTGGAAAAATATATGTTGCCGATTTCTTTTTCAGCACTTGCCCTACCATTTGCCCTGTAATGAGCTCGCAAATGGCACGATTGCAAGCAATGATTAAAAATGAAGCGCTGCAGGATAGCATTATGCTGATTTCCCATAGCGTTGACCCCATTCACGATACTCCCGAAGTGCTTTTGGCCTATTCTCAAAAAATAGGCGCTGATCTTAGCAATTGGAACTTCGTAACTGGCGACACTTCTGACATTTATTACCAAGGAAAACAAGGATATCTTATTAGTGCTTTGCCCGACAGCACAGCACCTGGAGGATTTTTGCACAGCGATCAGTTTATTCTCATTGATCAAAATAGGCATATTAGAGGTTATTATGATGGCACTTCTACCGCTGAAGTTGACAAACTATTGAGCCACATCAAATTTTTGAGTCATGAGCAATAAGGAACAACAATACCGCCCTTTGATCATAGGCATTTCCATTGCTTTACCCATAGTGGTAAGCATATTGTACTTTCTCCCAAGGGCGGAAGGCTTGAGCGAAGGAACACGACATTTTCTCAATCAACTTCCCCGTTTTAACGCAATCATAAACGGCTCTACAGCACTTATCCTCATTGCCGCTTTCAGAGCAATCCGATCAGGAAACATCGAATTACATAAAAAATTAATGAGTACGGCGCTCATTATCAGCGTGTTATTTCTCCTTTCTTATGTCGCATTCCATCTCACAACAGAAAGTACCAAATATGGCGGTGAAGGCTTTATGCGAAACGTTTACTATTTCGTTTTAATCAGTCATATTTTGTTATCGATTATCATCGTTCCATTAGTACTGATTTCTTATGTGCGAGCTCTTGCAAAGCGTTTTGACAAGCATAAGAAAATTGCCAGAATTACTTTTCCATTATGGCTGTATGTAGCTATTACGGGTGTATTGGTTTACTTAATGATTAGTCCATACTATCCCTTTAATTTGTAAATTTGCTCATGCATTTACGTATCTTAATACTGCTTTTATTCGTCGTCGCTTTCACGAGCTTGGACACCGTTGCGCAATGTGCAATGTGCAAGGCTACGGCTGAAAGCAGCATGGATGGTGCCGATCAGAGCATTGGCAAAGGCTTAAATAGTGGAATCATTTATCTGATGATTGCACCCTATGTGCTTTTGCTATCTATTGGTTTCTTGTTCTTTCGCAAGAAAATCGCGCGATTCTATAAAGCACTTTCTCATTCCTATTAACACTTAGTTATTGTATCTCAATAGCTTATCCCTTTCAATTACCTCGGATACAAACCAATTTTCTTATACCGAGCATCCTGAACAGAGTTTCCCGCAGATTTTGCAGATTTTCGCAAAGACAATGCAAAACCTTGTCCTATCCATAGAGCCTAACACAGAATTTTTAACGCATTTCCAATAGTTATTCTGCGTTATTCTGCGAAATCGGCGGGAAATCTTTCTTTTCTAGCTTTTACCACTGCTTCAACAGGCCCACGGGGGGGCTTAATGCGTTAATCTGATTAAGTAGCAGTCCTATTTATAACTTATTGTAAAAATTCTCGTAAATTAGTCCTAATGAACTCTCGTACATGAAGACTACCCTATCAATATTGGCTTTAACTTTCATTACAGCTGCGGGCTTTGCTCAGATGGTAACTGAAAAAGCTATCAAACCCGGTGAAGAAGAAATTCAGGGTCAGCAAATGCACATTAGTGTTTTAGATGCCAAAAGCGGAGAGCCCATGACCGTGGACGTTAGAGTGAGTGGTATTAATCGGAAGCCTACTGTATTTACAGCAGTAAGTGACACTCTGCTCCCTATTAAAACCTACAGACTTTTCAATGTTTCTTGCCTGAAACAAGGATACATGTACTACTCTCACAAATTTTGGCCTGAAGAAAAACATATACACGAAGAGCAAATCGTTCTTAAACCGCTCAAAGTTGGACTTAAAACTGACATCCGTGAAATCACTTTTCTGGGTGATCAAACGGAGATCTATACCAAATCCACTGAGGCTTTAGATGATCTGATTGAATTTCTAAATATGCATCCGGGAATGACAATGGCTATAATTGGTCATGTGAATGGTCCGGACAAAGAAAAAGGGCATTCATTTTACAAAAAAGCATCGCTCAAACGCGCTGAATCCGTTGTTGAATACCTCATATCAAAAGGTATTGCGAAGGAACGTTTGGAAGCCAGAGGAGCCGGCAATTCGGAAATGGTTTACAACAAGCCTGAAACCGACTGGCAAAGTGATGCAAACCGCAGGATTGAAATCGAAATTCTCCATTTGTAAACCTCTGTGTTTAGACTACCCTTTATAGCATCGCTAAAAGGAGCTAAAAGTGCTAAGCAAATTCTCTAGAGATTTTTAAATTTAAATCGTTTGCTCAGCGAGCTTTGCTCTTAATCTCTATGGTCTCTGCATAAAAATTATTTTAAAGTTTAAAGCGCAGTTCATCATCTCATTAGCTCATTCATCATTGAATTTTATCCTTTAACATCTTTTCGCCCTTTGATAGAGCGGATTTGGTTAAGTTTGCCATTATCCCTACATTATCCGTTATGCTTAGGAAAACTATACTTCTTTTATTCACTCTATTTTGCGCAGAACTCGTAATTGCTCAAGAAGCTTGGACTTTGCAAAAATGTATTGACTATGCATTCCAGCAAAACATCCAAATTAAACAAGCTGAACTTGGCCTCCAAAGCAGCGAAGTAAATCGCATGCAAACCAGAGCAAGCACCCTCCCTACGGTAAATGGGTCCGTATCGCACGGTTACAACTGGGGACAAACCATTGACCCATTTACCAACTCATTCGCAACGGAAAGAATCAGGAGCAATAGCGTAGGAGTTAACTCTTCCCTACTTCTTTTCAATGGATTTCAACAAATGAATTCGCTTCAGCAAGTGGATATCGACCGAGATGCTAGGGCACAAGATCTGGAACGCGTAAAAAACGACATCGCCCTCAATGTAGCCAATGCCTTTTTGAATGTGCTTTTCACCGAAGAATTTGAAAAGATAGCTCGAGCCAATTTCGATAATACAGCTGAGCAAGTGGAGCGCATGAAAAAGCTAGTTGATGCGGGTAGCGTTGCCAGAGGAAGCTTGTACGATATCGAAGCTCAAATGGCCTCCGACGAAGCCGGAGTAATTGCAGCAGAAAATAACGTGATTCTTGCTTATTTGGCCCTTACCCAACTCCTGCAAATGCCATCAGAAGAGGCCGATAATTTCAAAATTGCTGCCCCTGATGCCACTGAAATAGACAAGATACAATTGGTGGCAAATCCCGATGTGGTAGCTCAAGCGGCTCTCAACAATTTCCCTCAAATAAAGAGTGCTGAACTCGATGTATTATTTGCCAGAAAATCATTGTCTATTGCACAAGGAACACGCAGCCCAAGACTCTCGGTAAGTTTCTCCTACGGAACAGGTTACTCAGGAGCAAACGCTATTGCTACTGATTCTTTAAATCTTGGTTATTTGCCCGTCGGACAAGTTGCCGGTTCAGGAGATTTAGTCACTACTTTAAACGAGCAGATTTTTCCTTCCAATTTTGTAACTAAATCACTTGGAGATCAACTGAGTGATAACGTCAATAGAAGCTTGTTTTTCACAATGAGCATTCCGATTTTCAATGGATTTAACTCCAAGGCTTCAGTTCAGAGAGCCAAAATTGGAATACAAAATGCCGAACTTATACTTGAAAACAACCGAAACATTTTAGATCAAAGCGTTCAACGTGCTTATGCCGATGCACAAGCATCATTAAGAAATTTCAGAGCAAGTGAAAAGTCGGTTACTGCGGCGCAAGAAGCGCTGGATTATGCCAAAGTAAGGTATGAGGCAGGTGCGAGCAATTCTGTTGAATACACCGCTGCCAGAGTCCGCTTAGACAATGCCCGTGCTGACTTAATCAGAAACAAATACGACTACTTATTTAAAACTAAAGTGGTAGATTTCTATCTCGGTCAGCCAATTACATTTAACTGATGAAAAACAAGAAAAGACTCTACTGGGTCATAGGGATCATAGTAGTTATATTGTTGATTATTGCCGTTTTTTCAGGCGGTAAAAAAGAAGGCATCAACATTAAAACAGAAAAGGCCCAACTTCGCAATATTACCGAAACCGTTTCTGCTAGCGGAAAAATTGAACCTGAAATTGAGGTGAAAATCAGTCCTGAAGTTTCCGGTGAAATTGTGGAATTACTCGTAAAAGAAGGCGAAGCAGTTAAAGCCGGGCAATTATTGGTTAGAATTAATCCTGATTTGTACCAAAGTGCTGTTGACAGAGCTAGAGCTGCTGTTTTAAGTGCTAAGGCAAATTATTCCAATGGCAAAGCCAGACAGAGTCAGTCAGAAGCACAATTTACTGTTGCCGAAAAATCGTATAACAGAAATAAAAATTTACATCTACAAGGGGCCATTTCGGATGCAGAATTTGAACAAACTGAATCCACGTTTCAGGTTGCAAGAGCTGAAGTAGATGCCGCAAGAGAATCTGTAAAAGGCGGGCAATTTGGCGTTGAGAGTGCTGAAGCAAGTTTCAAAGAAGCGACTGACAATCTGCGTAGAACTACCATTTATGCACCAAAGGATGGCATTGTAACAGGCCTTGTAGTTGAAGAAGGTGAGCGCGTAGTTGGTACAGGAATGATGGGCGGCACAGAACTGATGCGCATCTCAGACCTCAGTGCAATGGAAGTGAATGTGGAAGTGAATGAAAGTGATATTGTTAAAGTAAATATGGGCGATACCGCCATTATTGAAGTTGATGCATACCTCAATGATAAATTCAAAGGTATAGTAACTGAAATTGGCAATATGGCTCTCAACTCTATGGGAACCGCCTCATTATCAATGGATCAGGTTACTAATTTCTCAGTAAAAATCAGAATATTGCCCGAATCATATCAAAAATTCACGTCTGCCGGAGACACCACTATTTCACCATTTAGACCAGGAATGTCGGCCACAGTAGACATCATGACAGCAAGTGCATTCAAAACGCTGAGCATCCCTATAAAAGCCGTTACTACTCGCGAAGACACCACCTCTTCAGGCATGTCTAAATACATCAAAAAGGAAGAAGATGAAGTTTCTGTTGAAGGCGATGAGACTAAAGAAGCTGTAATTTGTGTTTTTGTGAATGCTGATGGAAAAGCCCAATTGAAAGTAGTAGAAACAGGGTTTCAGGACAATAAATATATTCAAATCTTAAGCGGAATTAATGAAGGTGATGAAGTAATCACCGGTACGTATGAAGCCGTTTCGAGATTGCTTAAAAACGGCAGCAAAGTAAAAATCTCTTCAACTGAAAAAGAAGAAGAAAGCGAAAAAGAATAGGTCCGTTATGTATATCCTTGCTTTGGAAACATCCACAAGAATGTGTTCCGTTGCTCTTTTCGACGGCGAGCAACTATTGGTCTTTCATGATAATCTCGACACCGGCTATACCCATGCTGAGAAACTTCATGTACTCATTGCAAAAACCATTGATGAAGCCGGAATAAAAAGCTCCGACTTACAGGCAATCGCCGTAGGAAAAGGGCCAGGGTCATATACCGGACTTAGAATTGGCGTTTCGGCAGCAAAAGGAATGGCTTATGCCTTAGATATTCCTTTATTAGCTGTTGATTCCCTTCAAATAATGGCTTCGGCAATACCATCCGTCCAAGCAAAGGGACATTTGCTCTTGCCCATGACCGACGCCAGAAGAATGGAAGTTTATACTGCCATTTACGATGAGGATTTAACTCGCATTTCCGAAATTCAAGCCGAGATCATCGACGAACAATCATTTACCGAAATAAATGGTCGCTTGCTTATTTTCGGCGATGGCGCTGAAAAGTGCGTGCCTGTGCTAAATCATCTCGATTTCAATTTCATTCCTAATATTTGGCCAAGTGCAAGATTTATGGGGAAATTGAGTTTTGAATTGTATAAGAGTAATACGTTTGAAGATATTGCTTACTTTGAACCTTATTATCTCAAAGAATTTATCGCCGGTAAGAGCAAATCCACTTGAAATGAAACGGAACCTCTTTGCATACATTTTGATTTTTGCTTCGCTGTTAACCATCACATCTTGCCGCAAGGAGAACAGCAGTCAGGTTCCTTTAGTGGCGGTGGATATCACCATAAATCTCAATGACCCTCAGTTTATAAACCTAGCAGTACCAACGGGCTGGATTTACCTCACCGGCGGGTCTATGGGACTCATCGTTTATAGAAATAACAATACCGATTTCACTTGTTATGATAGGCACAGTCCCTACAATGTGGACGAGTATTGTAGAGTTTCGGTGAGTGATGACAACATAACAGCAATTGATGAATGTTCGGATTCCCAGTGGGTTCTTACCGATGGACAAGTAATCCTAGGCCCGGCAGAGGCTCCTCTGAGGGCATATCAGACCAATTACAATCCCCCCTATCTGAGAATTTATAACTAAAGCTTGATAATGGTGTAACTATCATCCTTTGACCATGTTAAAGGCCAAGCTACTATTTATATTATATTAGGCTAATTATCCAAATAATATAAATTATTTTTATAGGGTGTGAAATTGCTATTTGTGACGTCTCGACTGCATACAAAATCACTTTTCATCAAGTCTATCAAATACCTGCATTATTTGCAAGTATAGCCCCCGTCAATAACCAATTCACTTCCTGTAACAAATTTCGATTCATCGGATACTAAATATAGAATTCCGTAAGCAATATCAATTGCTTCACCAACATGTCCTAATGGATGCAGGCTATCAAGATTTTTTCGGAATTCGGGGTCGTTTTTACCTAATTCTTCCACTAAAGGAGTCCAAATAAAACCTGGATGCACCGAGTTAACCCTTATGTTATCTTTTGCATAGGTTATCGCATCATTTTTAGACATTAATCTTACTGCACCTTTTGATGCATGATAAGGCGATAAATCTCCGGCGCCAATTATGCCATATATGGAAGAAAGATTTACAATACTACCGCCACGTCCTTTTTTCATATAAGGAATGGCATGTTTAGTACAGAAAAAAACTCCTTTAACATTTACATTCATCACATCATCCCATTCTTTCTCCGTTAATTCATGAGTTGGTTTGTCAGCCCCTGCAATTCCCGCATTATTTACAGTGGCATCAAGTTTTCCAAATTCGTTCATAACTTCCTTATACACTTTTTCAACCTCGTGCTCGTCTGATACATCAAGATGCCAAAATTTTGCTATTCCTCCTGCGCTAACAATTTCTTTAACAAGCTCATGCCCTTTATCGTCAAGAATATCGGCAACAGCAACTTTAGCCCCTTCCTTTGCCAATAAAAGACAGGTTTCCCGTCCAATGCCCAATGCGGCTCCTGTTACTATAACTACTTTACCTTCTGTTCTTTTCATGGTTTAAAATATCTGCTTTCGCAATCGGCGAAATGTTAGTATAATTAGAACTCACAAAGGTTTAGCTATTGTTCAATAAACGATTACATCATTCTTGTTCTTTGTTACATAGTTCGCTTTTCGAATATTTCCAAAAGAGCTTTTCCGCGGGCATAAAAAGGTTCAATTTTGAAGCTTTTAACACGGTAAAATTCTCTTTAAAAAACACGCTATAATTTTATCATTGCAAATTATTTTGCAATATGAACTTTCACAGTTCCAGATATTTGAATAAATTGGGGCTTGATTAGGTTTATAGCCAAACCTATGTGAGGCCAAATGCAATGACAACTGTTCAACTCTAACTTTTGCTTTAGGAAATTGAACTATAATACAAAAAGAATGGAAACAGCAATAGCCACAATAAAAAAATCAACAACAAGGATTTTATTTAAATGCACTATAACTATGCTATTGGTTATAGATTTTAATGGCTTGTTCGCCCAAGATTTCTGGCAGCCAACTAATGGTCCTCAAGGTGGTATATATAGGGACATTTCAAGTAATCTAGTAAGTGGCAATATATATCTTGTTACCCACTGGCATTTAATAAAAGGGAATGGATTAGGAAGTAATATTTATCTCTCGTCAAACAATGGAATGTCTTGGTCTGAAATAGACAACGGATTGGACGGGCAGCCTGTGTATGGTCTTGCACATTCAACAACTGGAAATCTGGTTGTTTCAGTAATGAATGCCGGTGTTCCTCTTACACCCTCCATTCCTACTAAAATCTATTTTTCATCTGATAATGGTGGCACTTGGTCATTAATGAATAGCAATTATTTTGCTGGCAACTTACCTCCTACAAAAATATTATTCAATGCCCCTTCTGACACAATTTATGCTGGCCAAAAAACGTATGGAATTTCTTATTCCATCAATAACGGGGCCACCTGGCAAACTATGAATACAGGTATTACCAATTTTAATATTACCGACATTGAAGAGGGTTATCAAGGAAAAATGTATGCCTGCACAGATAGCATCGCTGGAAATGGAGGAAAAGTTTTTGTGAAAAATAGTACTACATGGATGGATGTAAGCACTGGTTTGCCAAATACCCGAATCAATGATTTGCATTACGATTTATCAACATCAACAATGTATTTGGGCACAGCCAATTTTTCAACCGGTACTGGCGATGTATACAAATCAGTTAATGGAGGAGCATGGACTCAAGTTCCGGGATTTTCAGGAGGTGAGGTAACTCAAATACAAACTACGCCTAATGGCAGCCCAATCGTAAGGCTGCGAAATCAAGGCGTTTTGCTTTTTTCAGACGGCAACTGGCTACCTGCAAACACGAATCTTAACTCGCTTAAAACTTCCGGTATTACGCGTGATATTACCGGAAACGTACTCGTTACTAATGCTTCCGGAATTTGGAAGCTGAACTCTTTGATCAACACTTGGGATTATTTCACAAACGGAATGGTTAATTCTCAAGGGCGTTCAATGGCTTTTAGTCAGCAAAACGATTTAATAGTTGGTACTGATAACGGAATGTATAAATCTTTAGATTTCGGATCTACATGGACTCACACAGGTTTAACCGATGAGACCATGATGTCTACCATTCTTTATGCCCCTGATGGAAGAATGTTTGCAGGAAACAGCAATAATGCAGCATCTCATTCATTTACCTCTTTAGATAATGGTTCATCTTGGAGTTTGAATGAAACAGGATTTTCGAGTACCCGAACCTGCGATTATGCTTACAATAGTCAAGGTAAATTATTTGTTGGCACGGGTTGGGCAAAACCCGTTCATTCTTCGGCAAATGGAGTAGCTTGGAACGGTCCGTTATGGTCAACCTTAGGTTTTACCAGCAATACGGTCACCATTGCCATTGCAATAGATACATCCGACAACATTTTTGTTGGTACAGAATCTCAGGGCGTATTGCGATCAACCGATGATGGAACAAGCTACGAATGGCTAAATTTAACTGGAGGAGATGTGACTTATATTCAAATTAGTCCTAATCAGGATGTTTATGTTGCACATGATGCGTTTTCTGGCAATGGCAATGGCGGACTATATCGCTCTGCTGACAGCGGAAATACCTGGAGTTCCAATTTGATGCCTTCGCATGGACTTACTAATTGTATTTTTATAGCAGATGATACCACGATATATGTAGGAACTTCTTTGGGAGTTTGGATTAGTACTGATACAGGCAATACTTGGAACTTATTGAATGCAGGTCTAAATGCAGGGAATCTGATCATTCATACCCTTGAACTTGGTCCAGACGGACATTTATATGCCGGCACTGCTGGAGCCGGTATTTACAGAAGTATAAACAGCATTAACGGAACAATCACAACCGTTGCTCATGAAACTACGACAAATACTTCTGCATTTTATCCAAATCCATTTTCCTCATCCAGCACTTTGAAAATAAATCAAACTCTCAATAATGCAACTCTTACCATTAGTAATAGCATGGGGCAACTGGTAAAAGAAATAAATTACATTTCGGGTCAAACAGTTAATATACTTCGAGAAAACCTTTCAAGTGGACTGTATTTTGTTCGTTTAACAGAAAATAATAAAATAATATTGGCCAACAAACTATTAATTACTGACTGACATAAATAGCAACAGCAATTGGCAAAAAATCAAAAATTTCGTTGTCACTTGCAAAGCAAGGAATAAACTTGATGTTGCATCGAACCACTTGGCAAAGAAGCTGAAAATTTTTTACATGAGTTTTTTATTGGGCTATGGAACTCTACAACCAACAGAACATGGTATAAGATGAGCAGATTTTTATTCGTTCTATCCTAGGATTTTACCGAGTTCAATAGGGCTTTTTCAATGGCTTTTGCTTTTAGCATTAAGCTCTGCTCTGTATCCTCACTATTGTTGGGACGGCGGAGTTTGGGAGGTGTCAGAAAGTGCTTTTCCGGGGTATTAAAACCTTATATTTTGAAGCTTTGGAGAAAGGTAAATTCTCTTCATAAAAATATGACAGAATTATATCCTTACCATGTGTTTTGAAATATGAACTTACAGTAACATAACGATAATTGAATATATTATATTTTTCTGCGCTTTTTATATAAACTGAAATTAGGTGCTATTTCAACTAGAGCTTTCTCAAAACCTAATAAACAAACATGCTAGTTCTAGTGTAAATAAAAATGACATTACTATATATAATGAATATATATATACTATTTATATTAGAGATAATACTCTTATCAACGCTTGGCTATCAAGATAAACAGTTTACAAAGAATGACAAATTTTGTAGTACTTTATTTGAGGGGTCGAACGATTTTATCGAGACACTATCATTGAGTATAATATTCTTTAAAGCAAGGGCAGCGCACGAATAAAAACGGAATCATATTTGTTCAACAGGGCTTAAAATATAAGACTGTAAAAGAAGGATACAGAAAAAGTGGAAATAGGAGATCTGCTTTGTCTTAAATAATTTGGCTAATTTTCTATACCAAGCAAAGTATTACAGAGGGAACAAACTTATTCTTGAGAAATTTTACCCTAATAATTCTATGGGTACTTTAATCCAAGTTGAAACATTAAGAAAAGTAATGTGCCCGATTCAAAGTTTTGACAATGACCTTTATGGAAACTCTGTAAACAGTGAATAACACAAATTCAAACCTATTTTTTTTCCAATAATATACTCATAATCAATCAAATACATTCATTATTTTGGGGGCCTTGATTAATCATTGGAACACAAAAGACAGCAGCCAACAGCCAAGTTCTCTTTGCTCCTTGAAAAGCAAGCAAAAAACCGTTGTTAGCAACAACCTCAAAAGATAAAACAGCAAAAAATTGTAACCGAATCTATTTTGTGTCGTCAAACATTCAAACAAACGTAAAAATAACAGTATTATGGGTTCAGAAATTGTCATTGTGCCGCTCTTTTTCGGAGCAATATTTGGGGTAGTTTACCTCTATTTCTCTACCAGAAACAAAGAGCGACTAGCACTCATAGAAAAAGGACTAAACGCCGGAATTTTTACAGGAGGAAAATCACAAGCTTCTCCAATCTGGAAAATTCTATTTCTCAATACTGCTTTAGTCCTTGTAGGCATCGGAATGGGGATTTTTATTGCGGCCATTCTAAATACCAACTTTGGAGTGCAGGAAGATGTAGCCTATCCCGGAACAATATTCACTCTCGCTGGAATTGGTCTGCTCATCGGCTACATGCTCAGTACTAAGGAAGAAAAGAAATAGGCAGGTAATAAGTCTGCAAACCAATAAACCATTAACCCTCTTTTCTTATCTTTCCTTAGAATTCAATGCTTGATATAAATGACATAAGGATTATTCGTCAAATTCGTGCCGGTAACACTCGTGCCTTTAGCCTGTTGGTAGAGCGCCACAAGGGATTGGTTTTCAATCTCGCAATGAGAATGCTACAAAACAGAGAAGAGGCAGAAGAAATCGCCCAGGATGTATTTGTCAAAATTTTTAAGTCATTGGATAGCTTTAAAGGCGATGCAAAGTTTCAGACCTGGGTATACCGAATTGCATATAATTCCTGTCTCGACAAGCTTAAAAAAATTAAGCATAATAGAAACACCATCAGCATTGATGAAAATAACATTCATCGAATTGCTGATTTGGATGAGCGTTTGGAGAATATGGAAAAAGAAGATCGGCTTGATACTGTAGCGGCTTGTTTACAAGAACTTCCTGGAGAAGAACACGCTTTATTGATGATGTATTATTATGAAAACAAAAGTCTTGATGAAATAGCTTCAATAGTAAAGCTTAAATCCAATCACATCAAGGTGAAATTGTTTCGATTGCGCAAAAAGATGGAAATTCTATTGAACAAAAAAATAGAAGAACAAGTAATGTCCTGAAATTATGGAAGATCAAAACGATAAAGAACTAGACGCCCTGATTCGCAAATTGTTGAGCGATACTACACAGGTCCATCCTTCGCCCGACTTCACGCGCAATGTAATGCAGGAAATAGTGCAGCTGGAATTGGCCAAAAAGAGCGCTCGTAATCCGCTTATTCCTCGCTTATTTTGGGGAATAGTGATCTCAATTTATTTATTGGTTATGTGGCTGCTCTTTAAAAATAATATTCTGCTTTCTAAAGGTTGGTTTTCTGAGCTGGGCAATCGAACTACATCATTGTTCAATTTGGATTTCCCGAGTCTAAATATTCCATTTGCGGCTATTTATGGCATTCTCTGCGCAACCTTGATGGTAATGCTGCAAGTGATCCTGCTCAGGAGAAGGTGGAGGGCTTAATGTTTGTTTACAATAATAGTTGAAATGAGTGGTAAAATAAGAACGTTTTGAGTTTCTCGAAGTGCGCTCGGGACATGAAATTTTACAATACAATACCAATAGCCCATGTACCCAACGGGCAGTATGAATTATATGCTACATCGCAACTAAAGGTGTTCCATGTCATAATTTCTGAAAAACATGCGGACCCTTCCTTCCAAGAAGGGCCGGCCTTGCAAAAAGCAACGTATTACTAAAAATCAATGGAGTTTGCACTCTATGCATCCCGAAAGGATTTAATGTTTATAGCCAAATGACGTTAGTATGACTCCCGACCCTGAAAAGGTAGAACGTTTATAGTAAAAGCATGAGATATTACAACACGACCCTGAAGGGGTGGCATATTGAATGGGAAGCAAAGATTTGATGCTTTTACATTGCATATTATAAATGCTAAGCCTTGACTGCTTTTGGCATTGATATCGAAGCGAAATGCAGCAAACAAAATGAAATAAACATTTCCAGTTTTTTACCCTCAAATGTTTGCTGTTTTATAAACATTTAATAGCAAAAATTTTCAAAATTGTTTATTCATTCGCCTCGCATAAAAATTGAAAACCCTCAATTTGTCCAGAGATCTAGGTGTTGGGAATAAGAGAAAAAATGCTGCGACTAGCCCAATATATATTTTCGATGGGGCCATTTCTGGAATCGCATATTTCGCAAATGACAAAAACGAAGTCAACTTTTTAAGAGCATGCGGCAGATTGGCGCAGAATAGAATTGGATTATAAGGCAAAATCAGAGAAACAAAACCCTCCCCTGTTACTACTCATACCAACAAAACACTGATCTAGTCTGCGGGATCTGCGGAAATCTGCGGAAATCTGCGGAAAAATCTGCTCTAAATCTCAATGCATAAAAACAGGTCTAAAATAAATCCAAATCAATCGCAGGGAAAATATTTTCCTATTACTGCTCATGTGTACAAACATGCGTGCATTAAACGTTATTCGTGCCATTGCCGAATTGGCCATAAAAAAAGCCGCCTTGTTGAGGCGGCTTTTTTATGGAAAATTAAATATCAATATCTGTAAGCATCATTTTTGTACGGACCTTCGGGAGCAACGCCAATATAGGCCGCTTGCTCAGCACTAAGGTCTTCTAACTCTACACCAAGTTTTGCCAAGTGTAAACGAGCTACTAATTCATCAAGATGCTTTGGTAACGTATAAACCTTGTTCTCATAATTGCTGTGGTTTTTCCACAGTTCAATTTGAGCAAGCGTTTGGTTTGTAAAACTATTCGACATTACAAATGATGGGTGACCAGTTGCACAACCGAGGTTTACCAAACGACCTTCAGCCAAGAGAATAACATCTTTGCCATCGATATTGTAAAGATCAACTTGAGGCTTCACCGTGTCTTTAGTGCTACCATAGTTTTCCTCTAACCAAGCAACATCAATTTCATTATCGAAGTGACCAATGTTGGCAACAATGGCTTTGTCTTTCATCATTTTAAAATGACGACCAACAACGATATTCTTGTTTCCGGTAGCGGTAACAATGATATCAGCATCAGACACCACAGTGTCCATTTTCTTCACAGCAAAACCATCCATTGCAGCTTGTAAAGCACAAATTGGATCAATTTCCGTAACGATAACGCGACAACCTGCAGAACTCAAAGAAGCAGCAGAACCTTTACCTACATCGCCATAGCCTGCAACAACAGCCACTTTACCGGCCATCATTACATCTGTTGCACGACGAATAGCATCAACACATGATTCCTTACAACCATATTTATTGTCGAATTTCGATTTAGTAACCGAATCATTCACATTAATGGCAGGAGCTTTAAGCGTGCCATTGCGCTCACGATCATATAATCGGAGAACGCCGGTGGTAGTTTCTTCTGAAATACCTTTTAATTCGGCTACGATTTCAGGATAGCGATCAAATACCATATTAGTAAGGTCACCGCCATCATCCAGAATCATATTCAATGGTTTGCGATCATCACCGAAAAACAAGGTTTGCTCAACACACCAATTGTATTCTTCTTCGTTCATGCCCTTCCAGGCAAATACAGGAACACCAGTAGCAGCAATTGCAGCCGCAGCATGATCCTGAGTAGAGAAGATATTGCATGATGACCAGCGAACGTCAGCACCGAGATCAACCAAAGTCTCAATCAATACTGCTGTTTGGATAGTCATGTGCAAACAACCGGCAATGCGTGCACCTTTCAGCGGCTGCGAAGCTTTATATTGTTCACGGATCGACATAAGACCCGGCATTTCTGCCTCAGCCAGTCGAATTTCTTTACGGCCCCAATCTGCGAGGCTCATGTCTTTCACCTTGTAGTTCATTACGGCGGTGGTAGTGCTCATGATTAAATATTTACGTTTTTACCTTGTAAGGGCCTGCAAAGGTACAACTTTTCCATGTGATTGTGAATCAGTTATGAGATTGTATCTTGCAGGCCAAATGCCATTGCTCAGTAGCTATAACCCCGATAAGGGCCTCAATGTTTTCGTTTGGAAAATGACGGAGAGCATCGAAACACTTGAGCAGATGCTTTTGGCTCCCAGCGCAATACCCTCCAAGGATCTTCATCCTAAACGAAGAAAAGAACTTCTCGCTTTGCATATTTTGATGCAAACTATTGGATTTAAATCAGTTATAAAATACTTACCGAATGGTAAGCCAATTGTATCTGATGATTTGCACATCAGTATATCACACTGTGGCGATATGGCCGGATTTGTGTTTTCTGATCGTCCGGTTGGATTAGACCTTCAGGATGATAACCCCAAACTTGCATCCATTGCCAAAAGGTTTTGCAGTGCTGAAGAATTTAATTGGGCCCTAGATCAACCTCATTCACTTACCTGCTTCACCCTCATTTGGGCAGCTAAGGAAGCGGTTTTCAAAATTTTTGGAGAGCATGTGGTTTTCGCTTCTGAAATCCGAGTTAAGCCATTTCATCTTAGCAATCAACTGCCTTTAGAAGTGGATTGTTATCGATACAATGGTTGGCTAGAACTACGAGTGCACCGGATTCATTTGTTAGATTATTGGTTGGTAATTGCAAGCCTCTGAGCCATTTACTAAATTGAATGCAATAAAAAAGCCGCTAATAGCGGCTCTTTCGTGTCGATTAAGGATATGCTTAGAACGGAATACCTTTTGGTGTACGTTCATCAGATACAGTCAATTTCTTACGGCCCTGACGGCGACGTGCAGATAAAACTCGGCGACCATTTGCAGTTGCCATTTTTGAGCGGAAGCCATGCTTATTGCGGCGCTTCCTGGTCGAAGGTTGGAATGTCCTTTTCATCTTTTCGTGCGTTCGGGTTCCCGTATTGAGGGGTGCAAAGATAAATGTTTTTCTTCCATCTCCAAAAAGATCAACACTTTTTTCAGCTTCAGCCTGTAAATTTAAGCCTAACTTTGTGCCGTGGAACAGGAAGATAAAGACAAAAAGACAAAAGTAACAAGGGAATCACTGCGAAAAGCTTCCCGCATTTTCCGTTATCTCAAACCGCATAAAACGATTTTTAGCATCGGTATGGTGCTTTTGTTAATGTCAAGTTTCGTTTCTTTAGTTGTTCCGAGATTGTTAGGACAAATAGCCGGAATAGGTCTGGATAAGGGCGAAACCGGTGAAAGCATGCAATTGGGCGACCTCAATATCGATTTTTCGAGTTTGGGAACTGTTTTGGTTGTTTTATTACTCATTTTCATTTTTCAGGGAGCCATTGCCTTTTTCAGGGTTTATACCTTTGCCATTGTTACTGAACGCATGATGTTGGCTCTGAGGAAAGACACCTATCGCCATTTGATTAGAATGCCCATGCAGTTCTTTAATGAAATGAGAGTTGGCGATTTAAATAGTCGTATATCGTCCGATATTACTACCATTCAGGAAACCTTTACCACCACCATTGCTGAATTTATTCGCCAAATCATTATTATAGTATTTGGAGTGGCTTTTCTGTTCTTTTTCTCCACCAAGCTCACCCTATTTATGTTAGCTACTATTCCGGTAATTGTGATTGCTGCTGTAGTTTTTGGTAAGTTTATTCGCAAACTGAGCAAGGAAACGCAGGACAGGATTTCTGAATCGAATGTAATTGTGCAGGAAACACTTACCGGCATAAATGCTGTAAAAGCCTTTGCCAATGAGAGCTATGAAGCATTGCGCTACGGGAAGAGCGCAGAGCTCGTTTTGAAATATGGTATGAAATCTGCCATTTGGCGCGGATTGTTTAGCACCTTTATTATCATTTTTCTATTTGGCGCCGTTTCCTTTATTATTTGGCAGGGCGCACTCTTACTGCAAAGTGGGGAACTCTCCTCTTCCTTATTTATAAGTTTTCTGTTGTACACTGCGATGATTGGCGGATCTTTTGGGGGCTTAGCCGCTCAATACGCATCCGTTCAGCGTGGAATTGGCGCTATAGAAAAGGTAATGGATCTTTTGGAAAGTGAAAGAGAGAATATTGATCTTGAAACAAAGGCTGAAACTCTTAATTTGAAAGGTAATATCAGCTTTGAAAATGTATCCTTCCATTATGCAAGTCGATCTGATATAACCGTGCTCCAAAATTTAAGCTTTGAAGTACAGGCTGGTCAACAAGTGGCATTAGTAGGGCCTTCAGGTGCCGGTAAATCAACCGTTGTTTCTATGCTATTGCGGTTTTATGAACCGATAAGTGGTAAAGTGCTTATTGATGGGAAAGAGTACCGCGATTTTGAACTCAATAGTTTGCGGAGTGAAATGGCATTAGTTCCCCAAGATGTAATTCTATTTGGCGGAAGTATTGCTGAAAACATTGCTTATGGCAAGCCCGGGGCGAGTGATGAAGAAATACGTGAAGCGGCACGTCAGGCAAATGCCCTACAATTTATCGAAGAGTTTCCCGATAAAATGGAAACTATTGTTGGAGAACGTGGAATCCAGTTAAGTGGAGGGCAGCGACAAAGAATTGCAATTGCAAGGGCAGTTTTGAGAAACCCAAGAATTTTGATTCTTGATGAAGCCACAAGTTCACTTGATAGCGAAAGCGAAAGACTTGTTCAGGATGCATTAGAAAACCTTATGCGCGGCAGAACCTCAATTGTGATTGCACATCGACTATCAACCATTCGCAAAAGCGATCTCATTCTGGTTCTTGAAAAAGGAAAGCTACGCGAATCAGGAACTCACCAAGAGCTAATCAATAAAGAAGATGGACTCTATCGACATCTCAGCGAATTGCAGTTTGAGCTTAACGTGTAATCACAAATTGCTTAGTGATTAAGCCGTCTGTGAGGAGATAATAACCTGCATTCCAAGTAGAAACATCAATTTCGAAATTTCCGCTCAAAATATCAGACCATATCATTCTACCAGTAAGATCAAATATCAGATAGGACTGATTTGTTGCGAGGCCATTTACAAATATATAATCAGAGGCAGGAACAGGATAGATATACCAATCTTGAACATACGATTCCTCCAGCGAATTAGCCAAATCATTGTTAGAAGCAAAGGTTGGATTTTGAATCTCAAAATCGCCAGTTCCATTGGGTACACGCGCATAGCCCATATTGGTTGTTTGTTGAGCAAACTGAATCTGATCCAATATATTGAGAGCGGGATCAAGCAGTAAAACAGATTCACCGGAAGCACTTAATTTAAAATTTGCATGATTAGCACCTTGTAAATGATCTTCATCCGCCCAAATCACCAAATACTCTCCCGGCATGAGACTTGTGAATTCCGGAAACTCCCATTTATCAAGATTAAGAGGATCGTCACTCAGGAAATGTCCATCTAAAATAACTTCTGAATCACCGTTATTATAGATTTCAATCCAATCTTCATATTCCCCGGCTTCATCTCCTTGTCCGGCGGTATTTTGCGCCAAAATTTCATTGATCACTACAGGGCTATTATCCAGAACAGTAGCGCCTATTACATAAAAATACACATCATGTTCAGCTCCAATGGGAGAATAGGAACGAGTTAAGGCAGGGTTGGCGCCAATTGCTTCCACATAAAATCGAACTCCGGTTCCTGCGCTATATCCGGGAATTGAAGCGCCATATACACCATCCGCGGGCATGCCATCATTATGAGCGCCATCATCATACATGGTATCCAACATGAAATTGCCGGCCAAAGCATCACTATAATAAAGATTAACTCCGGAAATTCCCAATCCATAGCTAATGGTAGCTCTAACATTTACTTCCTCTGAAGCAGAAACTTCAGCCCAGTCATTTCCATCAACACTATAAATCACATCAGTGATTTCAGGACTCAATACATTGACTTCTGCATTATTGCCAATGGCATTTCTTCGAGTATTCAGAAAAGAAATCAAGGTGTTTTGCTCAGTTAAAAACTGATTATAGGTATATAATTTCTTGGTGTCAGCTAGCACTTCTGCGTCGATAAAATCGCCATATTCATTAATCAATCCATTGATTTCATTAGCATTGATAAGGTCTGCGAGCAAAATCCTCATGTGTGCCAAATAACGTTGTCTCCAAGCTGGCACTTGCAACATTCGGTTTAGCAAAGGATAATTGACGTTTTCAGCATGATAAAATGGCGACCAATTCAAATTTTGTTGCCCAAGAATACTATTCCCATCAAATTCATGAGGCACCATTCTTCCAGTAAGTTCTTCCCAATAAAGATAATAATCCATTTTACCTTTGTAGATATAGCTGTCATCATCAGAAAAGAGAATTTCACAAGCTAAAAACCATAGGGTTCTGTCGATATCCAGAATCTGAGGCAATGTGGTTTCAATTTCAGCAATAGGTGTATTTACAAGAATATCACAGGTGTTTACCAAATCGTCCCAAGGATTAATTTGATCAGAGCCTTTTAATGTGTAATACTCTTGATAATTGACAGTATCCGTTCCCAGATAATTTAATGCGGCAGTGCCATCACCCCATTGTGGCCCTCCCATTCCGCCTCCAAAACCGCCGTCAGGATCATCAGCTCTCCAACGGCTGCCGTTCGTTTCAAGAAACCATTCTTCGATAAAAAGCTTGTTCAATTGCTGTACATTCGGATAAAGTCCCCAGCTCTCTCCATTGATGTAAAGTCTCACAAAAGCCGCTTT
>Ga0335396_10001618_pt1 | contig 28677 bp, 14 predicted proteins | sample FRY02_FD_205743 | JGI IMG/M metagenome (GOLD analysis project Ga0335396, IMG submission 205743) | Freshwater microbial communities from Lake Fryxell liftoff mats and glacier meltwater in Antarctica - FRY-02 (spades assembly) (version 2) | ecosystem: Environmental > Aquatic > Freshwater > Ice >... | reverse complement strand
TTTTGATGGACAAACGCCACAGGAAGTTTATAGTCATATTGCAGCGTAAATATTTTTACTATTTATAATAGCAGATTATACCTTAATTATGCTGCAATCCGGTCCAACCGATGGGGACCACCTCTCTAGAAGGCCTTCTAGAGTATAAATACGTAAAACATGATCATCCTAAAGGGATAAAGCATTTAAGTAAGATAAATTTATTGCAGGATATTGTCTATAACAGAGAAGAAATTGACAGAAATTTGGGGTTCTAGTTCGCTTTTGCCCCGTTTCTGTAATTTAACCCGATTCTATGTTAGGGATCTTACCTTCCAAGAAAAGTCAATAGGTTTTAGCAATACAATTTATTTACAGTGAGAAGATCTTAAATATACGATATCATCGTCATCCCGTTGTTCTGATTCACCAGATGCTGGAGAATATAGAATTGATTGATAAGCAATTCCATAATGTCCAGGTAGCCCTACTTCAGGAACGCATATCTTATTGCTATTGATATAAGTAAACAGTCGTGGCATAAGAAAAAAATTTTCATGTTGTAACATATATTCTCCATACCATTGAAATTCCCATGGATATAAATTAATAAGCATTGAAAAATTTAGTTCTTTATCTTTAATAAAATTTCTCATCCTAAAAACTGCATCAGAGCTAAATGGTATAGGACCCGCTATTACAAAATCATAAAATATAGGGTTTCTGTTACCAAAAAATTTCTTTGGTAACATCCTAGAATCATATATATTAATATTATTAAATATAGGAGGTTTTCTAAGAAAAAAACTCCTCTCCTCTTTGTTTTCTTTAATATCATCATCAGTTAATTTACCGGCATAGGTTTTTATTTTATCTCCTATAAATAAGATTTTTTTATCGAACCTTTTAGTAAAATAGCAGTCAGAGTCCAATACAAGATAATTTTTTGCAATCCCTAAAAGTCCAAAACATAATTTACATACTTGCTGAGTCCAATATCCTTCTCTTGTAATATCTGGTTCAGCACATCTTTCTAAAACTTCTAATTCAGTAAGAAACTTAGGAAGATTGGATATATGACCTTGATTTTTTAGTTCTGCAAATTTATCTTCAAAATATTTTAAATCTTTTTTAGGAAGAATAATATAAAAAGGTACATCACTAGCACCTACAAAATATTTTTCAAATGATTGATAGAGGTTTAGAGACCTTTTTAAATCTCTAAGAAAAGATTTATTGACTACTGCAAAATCATAATGATATACGGGGGGGGAAGCTTTGGAATTAGTATTACAAAGTAATACAGTTGTATATATGACAAGTATAAGTACTCTATTTAGTTTATTAATATTCATTTAGTTACCTTTTAATATTTAGAGTATTCACGGTTTTCTAGAAGTTTTATATTTTCCTAAAATATAAGGGGTTGTTTGTGTTACCCTGTATGCAGTATAGTATCGTTATAGGTTTTAGTTACATATTCTAAGCTGGTAGTCACTTGCACTCTTAGTACTGCTGGGGTTTTTAGGTTTTTAAAAACCGCAAACGCTATAACTGAATAGTTACTTAAATTCACCCCTAAGTCTAAGTAGCTAATGGATGTTTAAAAAAAACAAGTAAGATTATAATTTTATACACTCATAAAGTACAGCATCAGCTTTATCATCAGGTCTCTTTTTAGTATAAGGAAGGGATTTATTAATAACTAGTAATCTATACTGCTTTAACAAATCTTCTATTTCAAACATATCGTAAAGCCTTAAGCGAAAATTTTCTACTTCTGTTTCCAGTAGTATATCATTCTCCCACAATTCGTAACGAGATAAAGTGCTCTGGATTCGAGAATTTGAGTCAAAACTTGATAAGGTATTCATTACAATTTTTGTTCCATCTGGCTTGTTAACTGAGTTTTTATTCCAAATTCCCTGGTTCTCATTTACACTCCTAAGTGTATCAATTTCAAATACAAATTTTCCTCCTTTTTCTAAATATTTTGAAATAATATTTAGAGCATGATGCGTTTCTGCTTTCTCCGTTAAAAGACAAAAGGAACCACTAGGAATAAAAATTAGCTGATATAAAAAAGAAGAAGAAAAATTTTCAAATGAAGCGTCTAATAATTTACCAGAAAGCCCTTCTTGTTCACATTTTTTTCGACAAATATCAAGCATATAAGAAGAGTTATCAAAACCAGTTATATTATAACCTTTTTTTAATAATGGAATAAAGAAACGTCCTGTTCCACACATAGGTTCAAGCATAGATCCTTTTGCTTCAGCAGCATAATTTGAATAACAAATAAGCGCATCTTCAGGAGCGTATGGTTTATCTAACTCATAATATTGCGTACAAAGAGAGCTATAAATTTTAACAACATTTGTTGAACTACTTGAAAACCCTCTAGACAAAACATTGCTTAATGTAATCTTTTTCATTTCCGATTGATTTAAATTATCTGATTTGATCTTATGCTGTATAGTAGGTTTATAGTAAAAGATTTGTCGCTTCTTGTCTAATTGATTCGTATTAATACTAATTTTATCTACTACATCCAAAGATTGTATTTTGTCAGATAAAACATCAGCAGCTTTAGCTACTTCTTTTACTAAATTCTTTTTGAAGTAAGTAATAACAGGTTCTTTTAAACCATTAAAAACTGATTTCATAATAATGACCTCATTAAAATTTAAGGATATAATAAAATAAATCTACGAACAATAGAAATCTAATTTATAGTGGCATTATTACATAAATCATATTAGCTAGGATTGGTAGCTATTTGCCAAATATAACTTATCAATTTTTTGTACTATTATTCTCCTCTGGTATAAGCCTTATTTGTCCTATTGAATCTTTAACTATTACTGTTAAAGGAAAACTCTGTCCACTCGCCCATTCTTTATATCCAACTCTATAGAATTGGCTAATAGGGTTTGAAGCTTGACCTGTAGGAGATTGATAGATACCTTCATTTTCTGCCCCTGGCTTAACAACCATTCTCAATGAAGCACCTACATTTTTAACTAAAACTTTAGGAACAAAAAAATCACCAGAACTAGGATTTTTAGGCATATCCAGAAATTTTTCTAATAATATTGAGATACTACTAAGTGGATGTTGGATAACAGTTTGATTAATCTCTCCCCATGTAGGGTATCCAGCTAATTCATACTTAATGTTTATTTTGTATAAAATATCACTTAATTTCGATCTACAAGACCCCATATCTTTGCTTAACATATCACAAATATTAGAATTCACTATCATCCAGATAGGTTCTTCAAAATCAAAGATAGAAAGAGGAAAATCTGAATATTGGTCTAGAACAGGCTGTAAAATTTTAATTAAGAATGTTTCTAATACAGTTTGCCTGAATTCCCTGATTAAAGGATATGCTCTAGATTCGCTAGAAGCATGTTTATCCCAAGATTGGATAAGATTATATAAAGAACTATTTTTATCTTCAATTAAAGAAAGCATAAGTGTATGCCAACGATTAAAGAAAATTGCTTCATCAGAAAATTGTAATCTAAGCATTCCTGATTCTGAAGCTTGTAATGTACCTAGAGACTTTTGAATTTGATATGCACGTATAGGGTTAATATAAGTACCATGTCCTATAATAGATTCCCAAGAAGTATCAAGTGTACGATTATTGGCCGTAAAAAGAAATCCTTCTTTGGTATTATATACCGCTGGGTATAATTTAGTATTTTGAATGCCGAGAGTTTTAGCTTCTATACTATTACTTTGAATTGGTAATTCACCATTGAAACCAATTCTTTTAGGTAAGGTTCCAACTAAAGTCCAACCTACTTTACCACTTTTATCAGCAAACATGAAATTAAGAATTGGACCTTTAATATTTCGTGAAGTTGATATAGCAGAATAAACATCTTTTTCTGATTCTAGGTCGATAAAACCTAAATTACATGCCTGGGTATCATGGGCTACCCATTTTAACGCAAATCTATGATTTAAGTAAGTACCAGGTATAACAGGACCCCATTGAGATTGGTCTATTTCAGTTAAAAAATCCTTATCTCCTTTGACCTTTATTATTTCTTCTCTTTGCCATATTTTTTCATCACTTTCTAAGAGAACTAAATCACTAGTATCTAATTCAGCATTAGTTAGTCCCCAACTAACATGACCATTGCTTCCAACTATAATTAGAGGAGTTCCAGGTAGGGTAGCCCCTACAACAAAAATTTCTTCACCATTTTTATTATATCTAAGACCGGCATGATACCAAATGTTAGGTACCATTAAATCTAAGTGTAAATCACAAGCTAAAATAGATCTTCCATCTTTTGTAAATTTACCTTCTAAGGCCCATTGATTACTTCCTATACCAAATTTTTCCTGTTTCAAAGAAGAGGAATAGACTACTTCATTTTTTTGATTTTGTGCAAGATATTTAAATGCCTCGCTTGTAGGTAATGGTAAAAATGTTGATACACTTTTGTCTAAAGCAGCATCCCATATGGAACCATTTTTAAAAAGAAACTTATAAACTAAATCTCCACACTTATTTAAAGTTAGCCATCTAACCAAACTTTTTTTTGCAGTAGAATCCTGTAAAGAAAAATACATAGAAAGAATTACAAGTATTGAATCCTCTTCTTGCCACAAGCGAGGTGAAGAAAAAAGTAAGAAATATTCAAATGGAGGTAAAGTTAAACTTCTAATTCCATTATTTACTCCAATAGTATAAGCCTTAAGTAATTGTTGTTCATAAGAAGAAAGATTAGCAAAAATATTTTTTGAGATTTCTTTTAAATTATGCAATCTTCTCTCTTTATCAAAAGGTATTAATTCCTTTCCAAACATTTCAGCTAATTCACCGGCACTTGACCTTCTTAATAAATCCATTTGAAAGAACCTATCTTGACCATGCAAAAAACCTAAAGCTAAGGATGCGTCAACTCTATTTTTAGCATCTATTAAAACTGTACCATTTTTATCACGATTAATAATTACTGAATAGTTTAAACCTGGTATATATTTTTCTCCATTTAATATTGGCAAACTGCTATAAAGAATAGCAAATATTATTGCCACTAAAAAAATCGCTATAGAAAAGATAGAAGAAATAATTATAACAGTTTTTTTCATCACAATTTTCGTGCAACAAATGTAAGAGCATTATCTTCTTCGTTTGCAGCCTTTGAGGTATATCCAGAAAATACTTTAATATTACTAAAACCTGCATTACCTAACATCTCAACAAATTCGTTTTGTGAATACCAACGTAGACAAAGATGCTCTATTTCTGTTTCAATTAACTGATTATTTAGAATAACCTCATAACGATATTCAGCTTTTTCTAACTGTTCTTTTTCTAAAAAAACAACTTTTTCCCAACATTTTATTAATGCTCCATCTCTTTCACGTGTACCTTCTCTTCTTAGTCTCCATTCATTATTGTTAGGTGGAGGAGTATGTATATCATGTTTAGTTGGATTAAAAACTGGTATTAATAAAGTTCCTTTTGGTAATAAATGATCATGAAATTTTTTGAGAGCTTGGTTAGCTTCTAACTTATTATTAACCAACATAAATGATCCCCAAGGAACAAAAATTGTACGAAATTGCTTAGGCATATTGAGGTCTTGCATACTTTGTTGATATAACGTAACATTGATCTCTTTTTCTTTTGCGTTTTTCCTACATATATCAAGCATATGACGTGAATAATCTAGTCCTTCTACATTTAACCCTAATTTTTTATAATAAAGTAATAATCTTCCAGTACCACATCCAACTTCTAAAGCAGGTTGTCCATTACTCGTTATGTAAGATTGAAAAAAATCTGTATCTTCGTATTTTTTTTGTAAAAACCAAACATCATAAGCTTCAGCACTTATTTTTCCATAGTTTTTAATATTTCCTGAAAGTAAAACAGATGAAGTTGAATGGAAACAACGTTGAACTTGTGTAGCTTGTACATATTTTAGTGGATTATACTTACTAAAAACCTCAGTAATAATTTTGCTCATAATAATCCCCTATACGATTAATAAATGAATTTTATCTTTAAAAACCCTACATAACCTTTTTGCTTGTGGTACAGAAATAGCTATATTATCTGTTAGAATTGAAAATCTAAGACTATTATCTATAATAATAGCATTTACTTCTAAGAGATGAGGAAGATGATTTTTAGGATGCGAAGTATGTGCTACTAATTGTTCACAATTTTTGAGAATGTCCCCACTATCACTTGAAATTTGGTTTTCTGTAACTCTTCCAAAATAATTAAAAAGCACCTGAGATTGAATATCATTAAGTTTAGGATCTTTTAAGTAATATTTTCCTATAGCATAATTTAAAGTCTTATCACTTAATTGTTCAAAGTCTATCTTAATTGCATTAATGGTCTCTTTTAGTCCTTTTTTAACATTAATCAATAAAGGATAGAGAGTAGTAAACCATCCAATTGTTCTAAGCCAATTTGTATTTTCAAAACAGTCCCTACCATGTCCTTCAGAAGATACAAAAAAAAGAAATTTGTTTGAAAATTCAGAAACTGTAGTAGCAAAAACTCCTAATAAAATTTCGTTAAGAGAAGCATTAAAAAGCTCTGGTAGTTTAGATAATAACTTATCTGTTTCATCTTGATTAAAAGTAATTTGTTGTTCATGATAGCCTCCCTTTCTTGTCATATTGAAAAGCGTTTCTACCGAAGACAAATCAATATTTTTCCAATATGTAATATCTAAATTTGTATAGTCAACTTTTTCCTTTAAAAAATTACTCCAAGCTAAATATGAACCTGAAAGTGGAGCATAATTCTGGTCATGATAAAAACGCTTTATATCTTCAATTAAAATTCTCCATGATACACCATCAATTATCAAGTGATGAGCTACTAAAAATAACTGCATTTTATTTGTTTCTAATCGAAAAATAACTGCTTTAAATAAAAACGTTTCTTTTATATTAAAAGTATTTTGTATTTCTGCTGTTAATTTTAATATTTCTGTTTTCTGTTCATCTGCAGGTAGGGACGAAAGATCTATTTCTTTAATAGTAAAATTAATATTTTCAGAAAAATTAACTTTCTGAATCATAAAATTTCCTACTTTTTGAAAATATACGCGTAACATTTCATGGTTAACAATACATTTTTTTATAGAAGCTTCTAGAAGGGGTATATCAATATTGGGTGCAAGATTGAAGAGGTATACCATGTTAAAATAGGCGGGGTAAGCAAAATTCTGCTTAAAGAACCATTCTTGAATAGGTGCAAGAGGAGCTTCAGTTAAAATCAGCTCATTTTTAAATTCTGGTGTTAATAAGCGACATTTTTTAGAAAGAGAAACAATAGTTCGGTTTTGAAAAATATCTCTTAAAGAAAATGTAAAACCTTTATTTTTAATTTCTGATAATATATGCATTGCTATTATAGAATCACCACCCAAAGAAAAAAAGTCATCTTCAGTACTTAAGTTTTCCTTAGAAACATTTAATATTCTGCCCCATATTTCGAAAAGGTCCAATTCTAAATCATTTTTTGGTAAAATGATTAATTCGCTAACTTTATGAGTTGGATTTGGTAAACTACTATAGTCAACTTTACCGTTCGAGTTTACAGGTATATTCTCGAGGCACATAAAATAAGAAGGAACCATATAATCAGGTAAACGATCACGAATATATAAAATAATGTGATCTTGATTTATTTGTAACTTGCTACTGTAGTAAGCTACGATAATTTTATCGTTATTAAGCCCATGTTTTATATCTAATGCAACATTATTTATACCTGAGAATGAGCGTAAACAGTTTTCAATATCTGATAATTCTATACGATGGCCTTTTATTTTTACCTGCCTATCCTTCCTATCCATGTAAATAATCTGTCCGTTAGGTACTATCTTGCCTAAATCACCAGTTTTATACATTATTTGTCCACTACAAAAAGGATCATCTAAAAATTTTTCTTTATTCAAAACTGAGCTATTTAGATATCCTGAGGAAACACTTGCTCCAGAAACAAATATTTCACCAATAGCTCCAATAGGAACAGGTTGCTGATAATCATTTAAAATATGTATAGTATTATTTGAGATCGGTCTTCCTATAGGTACTACTTGATCTTTATGCAGATAATATGGATCTACCTTGAAAACAATACATCCAACTGTTGTTTCGGTTGGACCATACTCATTGTACACCTCTATTTCATTACCATATTTTGTAAAAAGAGTATCAACTATTTCATTACCTAATGCTTCGCCTCCTATAATAAGTTTTCTTACAGAATACAACTTTGTATCAGATTTCAGAATGATCTGTAAATGTGTTGGTGTTAATTTTATAGCACTAAAATCATTTATAGTTTTCATAGATTCTAGTACTTCATCAAATTCGCCTTCAAAAACTCTTAGAAATGAACCAGACAAAAGTGGACAAAATATGCTTGTAATAGTTAAATCAAAACATAAACGAGAATAATAAGCAAAACTAAGATCTTTTGATATACTACTGTAGTAGTCAATAGCCCAAGTAATATAATTAAGTAGATTTGTATGTTTTATCATTACTCCTTTTGGAATTCCAGTAGAACCAGAAGTATAAAGTATATAGCATAAGGATTCGGAAGAAAAAGGAAGCGACAGGTTTTTCTTTGGCTGATCATTCAAATTGGAAAGATCAAATTCATATTTCTTTTTAGTTAAAGAGTTTGCTAGGTGCTTTTTCTTATTTATAAATAATAAGGTATCATATCTAAATAAAGTAAGCTCATTTTTAATAGTATGTTGTTTATTTGAAAACTCAATTTTCTCAATTTCAGGAAAATCATGAACTAGATCATTAATAAAATCTCTCGAAACAAACAATTCTTTACTCCAGTCCGTTTTTAGTCTGAGCAGTTCAGTTGTTTCAGAGTTAGCAGCTGAACTTATATAATCTTCTAGTTCTTGTTTTTTTTCTAGGTCCATTACATCACCTAAAAATATCACTCCTTCCTCTTGCATTAATTCTATAATTTCTCTGATAACTTTCTTTAAATAACGGTAACCTGGGAAACAATGAATTACACTGTTAAAAATAACTAAATTAAAATTCTTATCTTTTGTTTTAGTTATTTCATGAGCGGCTGCATGTAAAGTTTGAATATTTCTTAAATTTTCTTTTTTAGATCTCAGTTTTAGTTTTTTTAAAGTTTCTTTTGATAAATCTGTTGCAAGGTAAAAAGCTACTTTAGGAGCGATTTTAAATAATGATAGACCCGAACCGCAGCCAACTTCTAGAACTCGAGTTTTTTGAGATAGATACTTGCTTAACTTATTTAAAGTATTAGTTTGATATTCCTCCATTTCTAATGCGCTAAAAGGTAATCCTGTTATGCTGGAAACCCAACCACTTTGACTTATTAAATCATCACTTTCCTTAGCAACTAAATCCCATAATGATTCATTCATCAGAGAGGAATCTGGATACTCTATTTCCTTACTAATATCAAATGTATCTGAGTAAATAACCTCTTTAATGCTATCGCACATCCACATTAGACGAGATAAAATATTTGAGTGCTTTACTTTAGATAAGATAATTCTAATTTGTGCATTTTTAACAATTTCCTGTAACCTTGCTAATGGTGTTTTTGTATCTAATGGAACAAAAATACCGTTAGCTTTTAGTATAGATAATATTGCAATAATTGATTCCAAAGAGTTATCCATCAATATACCAATTTTAGCTTGTTCTGGTACTTTTAGATTGTGTTTTAAAAAGTTAGCTAGTTGATTTGATCTAAAATTTAATTCTTGATAAGTAATAGATTTATTTTCACACTTGATAGCATAAGCAAATGGATTAAGTTTTACTTGTTTTTCAAACAAATTTACTATATTTTCTGCTTTAACTATTGAAGTTGGTAATCCATTAATTAAATTACTTATTCTTACTAAAGGAAAAGAATAAATTTTTTGTGTAGAGTCTTTTGTAATTGTATCCAAAATAGCAAGAAAGTTATCAATTAAAGTACGAATCATATCGTAGCTATAGATTTCAGTGTAATACTCCAAAAAGCAAACTAAAGTATTTTCATCTTTCTTAATAAATTCAAACTCTAGATCCCATTTACAAGTTCTATGTTCTAAGTTAATACGTTCTATTTGTAATTTATTATTAAACAAGTTTTCTTCTTGTGTTTGTAAAGCTACATTTACATTAAAGATAGGAGACTTACTTGTATCTCTTTCAAGCTTTAAAGAATCAACAAGAAAATCAAATGGGTATTCTTGTTTCTCTAATGCACCAAGAACTATTGATTTAACAATATTAAGAAGCTCAAGAAAATTATTTTCTGGGTCAAATTTTATACGTATAGCTATTGTGTTTACAAAAAACCCTACTAGCTCTTTTAACTCATTATGAGTTCTCCCAGAAACTGGTGAACCAATTATCATATCACGTTGACCAGAGTAATGATATAAAAGCACATAAACAGCAGATAACAATGTCATATAAAGTGTTGAATTCTGTTTTTGACTCAGTACAATAAGTTGTTGTGTAATATGCTGTGGAATTTCAAAAATTTCTCGTGCACCTTTAAAATTAAAAATTAAAGGCCTTGATTTATCTCCAGGAATTTCTGTTATTGGTAAAGATCCAATCAGAGTATTTAACCAGTAATTTTCGAGTTCTTTAAACTTTTTGCTAAGAAGCTGTTCTTTTTGCCAAATAGTATAATCGATGTATTCTATTGGTAATTCTGATTTATAAACATTAGTCTTTGATCGACTAGTATTATAAAATTCCATAAGGTCATTGATCAAAATTTTTAATGACCATCCATCACAGATAATGTGATGGATCATGAATAAGAGAAGATGTTTTGTATGTGATATTTTTATCAAATACACTTTTACTAAAGGAGGATTAGTAAGATCAAAAGAATTTTGTTTCAATTGATCTATCATTTTGAGTGCTTTATTCTCAGCGTCATCAATTCCTTCTAGATTAGTAAAGATAGCCGTCAAATCTACATCAGACAAAACTTTTTGGGAGATTTCTCCTTTTATTTCAAAAAAACAAGTTCTTAGCGCAGAATGACGATTAACTAATTGAGATAAAGCTTGCTGAAATACTAATTGATCAAAATCTCCATTTATTTGATATACATCATATATATTATAAGCATTTCCAGATTCCTGAATTTGGTCTAAGATCCATAATCTTCTCTGACCGAATGAAACAGGATAACTATCTTTATGTTCAACTTTTTTAATATTTTGATAAATTTTTTCTAATTTTTTTTCTAATAAAAGTATCAATTTTTCAGGTGTTGGATTTGTAAATAAATCTTCATATGAAATTTTTTTAGAAAAACCTTTATGTATTCCATTAATCAACTCAATAGCCAATAAAGAATCGCCCCCCATATCAAAAAAATTATCAAACTGTTTAACTTTTATTCCTAAAACTTCTGAAAATATCTCCAAAATTCTTTCTAAATATGATTTATTCTCATCACTTGTTTTTGTATCATCAATTTCTCCCCTGACATTAAACATAGAAAAAGAAGGATATTTATCTGGCCAGAACCTTATTTTTTCAAAAACAGTAGTAGGTAAAGGTATTCTTCTGCATTCATACTTATCAAATAACCCCCCCCAATTAACAGGAGAATCGTTTAAATACTTTTCTGCAACTAATTCTAACTCAGATGATGCAGAACAAGAATAGATTCCTCCTGAAACATTACCTTCCTTTAGTAAAGTTTGAATTATTTGCGTCAATTCACTGATATTTTTTGCAATAATAGCAATTTTTACTGATAAATGATCTCTACCAATGGCTAAAGTAAATGATACATTCTTTAAATTTAAAAATGGGTTATCAATAAAATACTTATGAAATTTCTTTAAAAGCTGACTCAATAATTCTGAAGTTTTTGAAGAAAAAACAAATAAACAGGGAGAATCATCTACTTTTGTAAATTCTGTATTTGTATACTCTTCTAGTAATACATGACTATTTGTTCCGTTAAAGCCAAATGCATTTATACATGCTCTTCTAGGTAAATTATTTGTTTCCCAAGTAGATAACTTATCATTCACAAAAAGAGGAGTATTAGTAAAGTTAATGTGTTCATTTGGCTCATCAAAGTGCAAAGTTGGAGGAATTTCCTTATTATAAAGTGCAAGTAAGACTTTTGCAACTCCAGCTAAACCAGCTCCACCACCAGTTAAATGACCTATGTTACTTTTTACTGACCCAAGAGCACAAAATTGCTTATCTTGAGTAAAATACTCAAATGCCTTTGAAATACCTTGAATTTCTATTGGGTCACCGATTTTAGTTCCAGTACCATGTGCTTCAAAGTAACTTATAGTTCTAGGGTCTATACCAGATTTAATCCAAACTTTTTTAAAAAGTTCAGTATGTGCTAACGGATTAGGAAATCCAACATTAGAAGATCGTCCGTCATTATTTACTGATGAGCCCAGTACAGTAGCAAATATGTAATCTTTATCACGAATTGCATCCTCATATCTTTTTAATAAAATCGTCACTCCCCCTTCACCTCTAGCTATACCATTTGCTTTACTATCAAAAGTTCTACAAGCTCCTTCGGGAGAAAGAATACCTAATGATTTAACAGGGTCATCTTTTAAATCCAATGGAAAAAGACATAAATTCACAGCTCCAGCTAGAGCCATATCACACTCTTCTTGTATGAGAGACTGACAAGCTAGGTGAAAAGCAACAAGAGAAGAAGAACATGTTGTACTTACATTAACTGTTGGACCCTTTAGGTTATAAAAGTAGGAGACTCGTGAAGTTATGAAAGGAGAAATGTTACCAATAACTGCGCTTGCTGTAATATTTTTAATAAGCCGTCCGTATTCATTTATAACATCACCCAGAAATACAGCAGTATTGGATCCCCTAAGCGCTTGAGAGCTGTATCCTGCAGTTTCAAAAGTTTCATGGGCTAACTCTAGGAAAATACGTTGTTGAGGATCCATGACTTTAGCATCGCTTGGTAAAATATTAAAAAAGCCATTATCAAAGTGGTCAACGTTTTGTAAAAAGCCACCATTCCAATACCAATCCTTTCCTTCAAAAAGATCAGGAGATATAGAATTCGAAATTTTATCAATATCTTTTCGGCGAGTTTTAGGAAATTCTCTTATAGAATCTACCCCATTTCTTAAACATTCCCAAAACTCTTCCTTAGAATTTGCGTTAGGCATACGGCAAGAAAAACCAATAATTGCTAGTTTTTTTGAATAATTCTGTTCCTCACGAAAAAAAGCATGTCTTTCATTTTTATATTCTCTAATCAAAAAAGATACACTTTCTTTATCTATTTTTTTTTCTTTATAGAGAGTTAATAAATATCCTAGATAATCACTCATATTTATCCTATAAACTTTTGCGCAGCTTCTTCAGGAGAAATTGCATTACTATCAATTTCTTTTAGAATCTCATCAATTGAATCCTCCTGTTTAGTAACTATATTTAACTTAGTACAAAAATATTCGGCTAATCCTTCAATTGTAGGGTAAGAATAAAGATCTGAGACTTCAGATTGAACTTCTAGCTGAAGCTTAATTAGATGAACTAATTTGACTGCGCTAATTGAGTCACCACCGATATCAAAGAAATTAGCATTTGAGTCAATACCAGAGTATCCAAGTACCTCGGTCCAGATTTTTTGTAAAATCGAAATAATATCAGATTTTGTTAAAACTTGTTGACCTATAAATCCTTGAATACGAGTTTGATTAATACTATCTTTGGTATTTATTTCTTGCGTAAATTCTAATAACATATCCTCTGAAAAACGTATCTTCATAAATGGTAGTACCATCTTCATTACTTTATTGTTAAAGTTAACAATAACTGCAAAATTAATCTCTTTTTTTATACAAGTATCCATACAATATAAAAACTCTTGCTTAGATATAGGAGGTATCATACTTATTCTATCCGAGTCTATACTTCCATCATCAGAATCTATAAGGGTAAAGTTCATTGTGATAGTTGTTCTACTTCTTGAATTTCTCCAGTGCCCAAAACTATCTAAAAATAAATTTGAAGCTGAACAATCAGCTCCAGTTGGTCCACCTGTTAAAGAGGAAATAGAAGAAAAAGTGGCCATAAAATCTAAATTATCTTCTAAAGTTAGAAAATCGAGGGTCCATAAACCCTTAATCTTAGCAAGCACATTATTTTTAAACTCCTCAATTGATAAATTTTTAATTCTTTTATGACTTATATTTTTTATTGTTATAAAAATACCATTTATCTTACCAAACTTAGAATGGATCTCATCAACAGTTTTCTTGCATTGTGAAAAATCTGTAACATCAGACTGATAATAAAATATTTGCGAACCTAAATCATTAATTTGTTTAAACTGCTCAAGACGTTTTGATGATAATTGATCAAAACTTTTTCTTCCTATTAATAGAATTTTTACTCTCTCTTGCTTAGCAAGGTAAAGAGCTGTTTCCATACCAAGGTATCCAGCTCCTCCAGCAATAACATAAATTCCATCATTTCTTATACTTATAGATCTTGGTGATACCGAACTAATTTTTATTTTTTCTAATACTTGTACAAATTTTTTATTATCTCTGTAAGCTATAACAGGAAGATTTGTTTCTTGGATAGTTAGCATTTCTTTTACCAAAAGTTTTGGCATTATTTGACTATCAAATCCATCTAAATCAATATCTAATCCAAGAGAAAAAAGTTTTGGATTTTCCTGAGAAGCAACCTTGATCAATCCAAATACAGGCATACTTGTTGGATCAAAAATTTTTTCTGATTTAGCGACTTGATAAGCACATGAAGTTAAAACAAATAATCTAACAGAAATATTTTGTGGTAAAGTCTTTAATAGATGAAAAACAGGTAAAGAGCTTTCATCCTGTGAAATGGAAACATCTTTGTATGTTTCCATAAAGTTCTTACCTTTCTTTAAATCCCACATATAAATTATATCAATAGAATCTTCTTTATCCATTGCTAATTTTGTATAATTATCTTCATTTTGCGGATTAATAATTATAGTTTTATCATTAATTTCCTTGAAATCTATTCCAGATAATATTTTAATAATTGATCCATTATAGTGCTTATTTAATTCCTCATATATAGCATCATGCTCAGGTACAGAGTGCATAAAAACTAGAGCCTTTTTTGATAATAAAGCAGAATTCTCTTCAAAATGATTACCAGCATCATTTTTCCAAGATAATGTATAAAAAAATTCTTCAACTTTTTCATCTAGAGTTTCTTCTTCTTCAATTTCTAATTTAGGCCAGTGCCTTATAGACTCAAAAGAATAAGTTGGAAGCGGAACTTTAGAAACATGCTCCAAAGAAAAAAGTTGGTCCAAATAAATGTGTTGATCATTAAAATATTGTGAAAGAAGTGTAAGCTCCTTCTCATTTAGTAGCTCTCTGGCTGATTCATTAATTTGCCAATAATGTTTTCCTTTTTGCTGATGAAAAAAAACTAATTTTTCTTCTGATAAGAAAAAATTACCACATTTTTCTAATTCTCCTGAGTACCAGCGTAATTTTTCTAGTAATTCATCTAAATTGTTAGCTACAAAAGCAATAGAACAGCCGTAATTGTTCCGACAAGCCACAGAAGAAAATGTTATATCTTGAAATGAAGATGAATAAAAATTTTCTACTATGAAATTAATAGTTTTATTTAAACTTTGTTTAAGGGAAGCTTCAGTTTTAGCAGATAAGAAAAACACTCTGTTATTTTGTTCTTCTGCTTTATGAGCAGAGGAATTCTTTATATGTTCAGATAATACAACATGACAGTTTGTACCACTAAGTCCAAAAGAACTTACTCCAGCTAAAAGTGGTTCTGTGCGTTCTTGCCAATCTTGTATTTCAATAGGAACAAAAACTGGGCTATCATCAAAATCAATATATGGGTTTGATTTTTCAAAATGAATATTAGCTGGTAATTTTCGCTTTTTTAATGCTAATACTGACTTAATTAAGCCTGCAATCCCAGCAGTAGCTTCAAGGTGGCCAATATTTGTTTTAACCGCTCCTAAAGCAGCGAACTGCTTATTTTTAGTATATTTCTGAAAAGCTAAACATATCCCATGAAATTCTATAGGGTCACCTAGTTTTGTTCCAGTACCATGAGATTCTATAAAAGCTATTTTTTCAATATCAATTCCTGACCTATCCCAAGCTTCTAAAAGTAAAGCAGCTTGTGACGAAGGATTAGGAGCAGTCAAACCATTAGAAGCCCCATCACTATTGACTGCTGATCCTTTTATTATGGCATATATAAAATCTTTATCTTTTTGAGCTTCCTCAAGTTTCTTTAGTACAATAACACCAACTCCATCTCCAGTATTTGTACCATTTGCTTTTTCATCAAAAGTTCTACATTTTCCATCATAAGCATCAAGACTTAAATTATTTATATTTCTTACTGCAGGAAAAAGGCGTATATTTACTCCACCTACTACAGCTTGTTCACAATCACCTGATTTAATTGCCATACAAGCTTGATGAACTGCTACTAATGAAGAAGAACAGGTAGTATCAATAATCATTGTAGGCCCATTCAAGTCATAATAATAAGCCAATCTATAAGCTAGCATAGCAGGTTGATTACCAAGTGCTACATTAGGATCATCTTTGGGTAAAAAATCAACATAGTTATCATCATTAATTGAATAACCAACTATAACAGCTGTTTTTGATCTCTTTAACTTCTTTTCTGTTAACCCAGCATTTTCTATGGCCTCTACTGCTACTTCTAAAAATATTCTATGACTTGGATCCATAACTTTTGCTTCAGCAGGAGTTATTCCAAAAAAAGAATGATCAAATAAATCAATTCTATCGAAATATCCTCCAATTTTGCAGGGAGTATATTTTAATTCCTCAAAAGCTTTTTTATTAATACACCTTATATCTCTGATTCTTTCTTTTGGAAAAGTACAAACAGAATCCTTTTTATTAATTAAGTTTCCCCAAAACTCTTCTGGATAATTTGCTCCAGGAAATCTACAGGCCATACCAACTACAGCAATATCACTATTTTTTTCTATTTGCATAAAATCTATAAACCTTATAATTACTAATATTTTGAGTATAATATTTTAGAATAAATTAAATCAATTAAAAATTGTATTTCTGTCTATAAATTACATATTTTTATTATCTACATAAGTTTTAATCATCATAGCCTGCTCACCAATAGTATAATGGTCAAATAAACTAGCTATAGGGAATTTGATATTAAAGATCTCTTCTAATTTTTGGTGTAAGTTTAACAAAAGAAGAGAATTTCCTCCAAAATCAAAAAAACTTGTATTAAGATCCCTAGCCTCTGTAGATAAAACTTGTTTCCATACTGTAGAAATTTTTTCTTCAAATTCACAAAAAAATTGTGTTTCTGGTAAATAAAATGGTTGAAGTTGGTTTAAAGCGTTATGATCAATTTTTCCATTAAAAAGATATAAAAACTCATCTAAAATTATAATTACATCAGGAATCATATATTCAGGTAAAACTTGCCTGAGCTTTTTTCTTATTAAAATTTCAGAAGAATTAAATTGACTAAGTATGATATATGCTCTAATTGTTGGAGATAAATTACTCTCGCTTTGAAGACTGTGTACCAAACAATCTTTTACTTCTGAGAGTCTTTTCAAATTATGTTCTATTTCATCAAGACAAATTAGAAAACCTCTGCGCTTAATGTTATTTCCTTCTCTACCTTTTATATAAAATATACCTTCAAAATCCTTGTATGCTATATCCTCTGTATTATAAACTCTATCTTCTTTGATTTTTAAGAATTTCTGATTGTTTAAAAGTTGATTATTTATATAACCCACTGCAACACCTCTTCCTCCAATATAAAGCTGACCTGAAACTCCAGTGGGGACAGGTCTTAGATATTTATCAAGTATATAAAACTCAGTTCCATTAAGAGGCTGGCCTATAGGTACTACAAAAGTGTTGCCATTCCAATTTGAAAGATCAAATGCTGCTGAAATAGATGTAGTTTCAGTTGAACCATAAGTATTTAATAATTTTACTTTTCCCCCGATATAATTTTGCCAGTTTTTTACAGCCTCTTGGTTAATTTTTTCTCCTCCTACTATTATTAATTTTAGTGTTTTAGGTAATTGCAAATTTTTAGCCATTAAAAACATAAGAAAATTGTTCCAGTAAGAAGTAGGTAAGTTACAGATTTCTATTTTTTCCTGTTCTAAATTCTTCAATAACATATCAAAAGGTTCAACAATTGCATCTGAACGCAAAATTAATGTACCTCCTGTCAAGAGACATGGAAAGATTTCCTCTGAACTTGTATCCCAACAAATTGAAGCAAATTGATAAATATTCTGTGGATTCTTAATATCAAATAACTTAATTGCCTCTTTGGTAAAATATAACAAGGAATCATGCGAAACCACTACACCTTTTGGATTTCCTGTAGAACCAGACGTATACATGATGTAAGCATTCTTGCCACATAGATTACTTTTAAAAGATTTATTTTTCAAAGCTTTGGAAATAATTACTAAATTTCCTTTAAATGATGAGAGATAATCAGCAAGTAACTCACTATCGGTTAAAAGGAATGAAATATTTGCATCTTTTAAAATGAATTCAATCCTTTTACTAGGATAATTTGGATCAATAGGCACATATACCCCTCCTGCTTGCATTATTCCCAATATGGCAGCAATTGTAAAAGGTGTTCTTTTTGTGATTAATCCAACAGTTTGACCTTGGATAAGTCCATTATCAATAAGTGTCTGAGCTATTGAAGCTGTATATTGAATTAAAAGATTATAACTAATTTCTTCACTTATTGACTTTATCGCAATGTTATGAGGGTATATTTGTGCTTGTTGTTTAATTGAATCAAAGATATTAGAGTAGGTTCGGCATGAAAAATTGCTAATCGGTAAATAAGGATTCTTTAGACAGTTTACTAGAGTAGCTAAATAGTCATCTTTGAATTCTTGTATAACAGAATCAGGTAATTTGTCTGCTCGATATTCAAAAATTAAAGAGATGGAGTGATCTTTTTCTTCTACTTGTAGCACAAGATCATAAATAGGAACTACAGGAGATAGCTCTTGTAGTAAGATTTTTAAATTGTCTAAAATTATTGGCTCAGTAGAAACATCTTGCATTACAAACATTGCTTGAAAAATCGGAGAACTATCGCTACTTCTAAGGGGATTTATGTTATCAACTAAGTGTTGAAAAGGTAATTCTTCAAAATCTGAACCGTTTAATACCCCATCTTTGCATTGTTTTAAAATATCTTGAAAAGTAGTATGCTTACAAAAAATTGTTTTATTAACAAGAGTATTTACAAAAAAACCTATTATTTGTTTCCATTTACTTGCTCTACGATTAGCAGCTGGGTATCCAACTATAATAATATCTTCACCTGAATAAAGATTTAAAGTGATATGAAAAATAGTAAATAAAGTTATAAAAACTGTACTTTGGAGTTTTTTAGAACATTCTTTAAGAAGTAGTAATAACTTACCTGAAATTTCAACATTTATTTTTCCTCCAATAGGAGTTATATTTGGATCAGAGCGATGATATTCAGAAATGCGTAAGGCGGGAATATCCCCTTTTAGGTAATCTAGCCAATATTTTAGCATTTTACTATAATCTAGAGATCTTTGAGTATTCGCAAATTCAATATAACTACCAGGAATAGCCTCTAAAACCAGTTCTTTATCTTCTACTATACATTTATAAATTAGTAAAAAATCTTCTAAAAAAACTCTCATAGACCAACCATCAAAAATAGAGTGGTGAAAGTTAAGAAGAATATATGTAACTTTTATAGTTTCCTGGTACATTTTTATCCGAAAAAGAGGGGTATTCGATAAATCAAATGGAGTCTTAATATCTATATAAATTTCTTGTAAAGAACTTACTTCTTCAAAAGGTAAAAGAATCTTCTGCGAAACTTCTTGAATTAATTTTTTTGACATCTCTTTGATAGAAGATCTAAATATCTGGTGGCGATCAACTATTTTTTCTATGGTCTGTATGAAAGCACTTTTATTTAACGTACCTTCCATTTTTAATAATATGGGTATGTTATAAGAAGTATCGTTTGGATTAATATTTTGAATAACTGACAAGTTTTCTTGTTGATAAGAAAGCGGCCCTGATGATTCAAATTCTCTTAGAAAATTTTCTTCTTTATCTATCCTAAATCTTTTAAATTTGATCAAATGTTCTTTTACGGTACGCAAAGTCATTCCATTCATCAAAGACTGAAAAGTGATAAGCTCGCTAGTATTCTCATTAATGTAATGCAAAATTTGAGTTCCCTTAAGAGAATCTAGGCCATAATTAATTAATGGTTGATCAATTTCTATATCAGATTCATTTAATTTTAAAAGAGAGGTAATAAAATCTTGAGCACTAAAATTATTATATTGTAATTCTTCCCACTTCCATAATGGTGATATATCCTGCTGCTTAAACATTCTACGGCATTCATGATACTGCAGTTTTCCACTAGTTGTACGAGGAATAGAATTAGGCTTTAAAAACCATACTGCTTCTACACTAACCTGAAACTCTTGTAAAATTCTGTTTTGGATTAAATTAGTTAATTGTCCAAAATCTAGTTCTTTAAGCATATTGCGTTTACATTCAATGAATATTATCAATGATTCTGTAACCTCAGAGGTAATACTAAAAGCTGCAACACGACAATTACTTAATATAGGCGTTAATTCATTTATTGATAATTCAATATCTTCTGGGTAGAAGTTTTTTCCTCTTATTATAATCAAATTTTTCCTTCTAGCTGTAAAATATAAATCTCCTCCTTCAATAAATCCAATATCACCAGTACGTAAGAATGGTCCTTCTCCAATCGAGGTAAAAGCAGTAAAAGTTTCTTCTGTTTCTTCTTTCTTATTATAGTAGCCTTTACAAACTGAATCACTTTTAATCCAAATTTCACCTTCCTGCTTCTCAGTACACACTTCATGAGAATTAGGATCAACAATTTTTATTATATCGTCTTCGTATGTTTTTCCCAAAGATACTAGATTCAAATGTTTGAAATTATTATTACTAGTAGTTTTAATAGGAGTATTAACTATAGAAGAAGTAACAAAAAGAGTAGATTCTGCTAAGCCATAACATGGTAGAAAAGCATGTGGGTTGAATCCGCATACCTCAAATTTCTTGATAAATAAATTAATAGTTTTTTCTGAAACCATTTCAGAACCATTAAAAGCTACCTTCCATGAGGATAGATCAATAGTTTTAAGATCATCTTCAGAAATTGTATCAACACAAAGCTGGTAACCAAAATTTGGACCTCCACTAGTTGTAGCTTTTATGGAAGATATTATCCTAAGCCACATTAAAGGTTTTTTCAAAAAAGAAAGGGGAGAGAATAAAGTACATGATGCACCAATATATATAGGGTGTAAAATATTACCTATCAATCCCATATCGTGTGTAAAAGGCAACCATCCAACAATTTTACTGGAAGAATCATGACAAAAAGCAGATGTTATGATTTTTTGGTTATATAAAATGTTTTTATGTGAAACCATAACTCCTTTAGGAACAGAAGTTGAACCTGACGTATATTGTAAAAAAGCTACATCATCCTGAGAAATATTTGGCAATATAGAATTTGTATTATTTTTATATAAAATTTTATCAATATCTAACCAATGAATTTCATTTTTAGAAAAAATTTGGCTTTCTTTTACATAGGCCGCATTCATTACATCGGAATGTGAAAGACATATATTGGCTTCTGCATCTCTCAACACCTTCAATACTCGATCTTTCTGCCTTGTACCACTAGGAGGTGGTATAGGTACAGCAGTAACTCCAGCATAAAGACATGCCCAAAAGGCAATAATAAATTCTAACCCCTGAGAAAAAACTAAAGCTACTCTAGTTTTTGGTTTTGTATGAGCTAATAGTGCTTTTGCTAAAGTACGTGATAAATCACGTACTTGAATAAAAGTAAGACTAGATTTTAAAAATCCAGATTCATCTAAAAAGCTAAATACCACATCATTAGGCTTCTCAGTGCTATAATGCTCTAAATAATCTAATAATGTCAAAAACGATTGAGTTCTCATATTATTTCGCCTAAATGTAAATTTATTTTTTCTAAGATTGCACTTTCATCTTTTACAAAAAAGTGATCTCCAGGCATAACATGACACTCAAAAAAACTATTAGTATAACTTTCCCAACCCATAACTTGCTTAACTGATACTTTTGGATCTTTATCTCCTGTAAAAACAACTAATGGAACAGTAAATAAATCTGTATTCAAAGAGGTATAAGTATCAATTAAAGAAAAATCGTTTTTTAGGTATGGTAAAAAAAAATTTAGAGGTTTTGGCTCATTGATTATTTCCTGTGGGATCCCTCCTAATTGGATTATTTTTGCTATAAACTCATCATCAGATAAATTTTGTAAAGAAATTTGATCAGGGAGATAATCTGGTGCCGGACAACCAGATAAAAAGAGACCAATAGGTGATATTTTTTTATCAATTTTTATTTTTTTAGCTATCTCAAAAGCTAGTATAGCTCCTAAGCTATGTCCAAAAAAAGCAAATGGCCTGTTAATTCTTCTTCCAATTTCATCAGCTAACTGAGTAACTATTTCTGTAAAATCTTTAATAAGTGGTGTACCAGTTTTTTCTCCTCTACCTGAGTATTCCACTAATTCTATGTCAAAAAAGAAAGTGCTGTTGTACTTTTTTTTCCATTTTTTATAAAAATCACTCCCTCCTCCGGCATAAGGAAAACAAAATAATTGTATCGTCTTTTGAGTTAGTATAGCTAAACTGCTTAATGAATTATCAATAAATGCACTGATTTCATCAGTAGGTAATCCTTTTAATTCTAGACCTTCTAACAAATATGCTTTCAATGACTTATCATCAATTAAATCATCTTTTTCACTAATTGATTTTAATGTCTCATAAATCTCTATTATACGACGACATTTATTTATATCATTAGCCTTATAGTTTTTTGTTACTGCCAAAATCTTGAGAGCTTTCTTAATTTTCATAAAAATTTTATTCCTTTAAGATTTTATAATTATAATTTAATAGCAATTATGCATGTATCTGTATTTTCTACCAAATCTCTTTGAATTGGCATTACAATACTCTTTTCAACCCCCATATCTTGTAGCAACTTTTTCCATTGACTAACCTCAAGTAATGGAGAATAAGAACGATACTGATCATTAAAATGCCACCAACTAGTAAATAATCCATAAATCATGTCTATCCAAGGTTGCTGTCTAGTAGTTTCAACTAAGAATATCCACCCACCTTTTTTAACTAAAGAAATACAATGTTCTAAGCTGATTTTAACATTTTCTGTTGCATGAATAACATTAAATGCATATAAATGACTATAGCTTTTTTTGTTGTACCCCTGCTCTTGAGGGTCTTTAGAAATATCTAATGTTTTGAAATATATATTTTTAGAAGATCCGAAAACCTCTTTTGCATCGTTCACTAAACCTTGACTTATATCTGTAAAAGTATAGCTACCTAGGTACTGCGATATAGATGGTAAAAGAATTCGTGTTAATATACCTTGCCCACCACCAACTTCGATCGCTTCAAAAACCTCATTTCGCCCAGACAAGTTTTTAACTGTAATATCTTTAACTAAATTTAGATACAAATCTTCTGTTCCAATTTTAGGAGTGTTTTGATATATTCTCTCTAATACACTTGAGTCTCCTGTAGGAAAAAGAACTTCAGTAGCTTGTTTTACACCAGAAAAAACTAATAAGTAATCTAAAGAACATCGCTCTAGAAAAGAAAAAAACTGGCTAAACTTAGGATAAAGATCAGATATTTTTTTTAGTATATGGTTCGGGGAAAGCAGATGCGTATTTTTAAATACAATTTTCTCTTCTTCAACAGTTATTACGTTCTGATTAAGCAAGTGCACTAAGAAGAAATCTAGTAAACGGTGATAGGAAGATATAATAGACAGCTTTTCTACCAATTTATGACGATCTATACTAAAATTGGCCCTAGTATCAATTCCAGCATCATGAAAGAATCTTAATATTATCGAAGAACATAATTGATTAGCAGTTTCTCTAAGTCCAGCAAAATCATCAATAGTTTTTGGTTTAAATGCCAAATACAGTTCTAATTCCAACCTTTCAATATCTTTTTGATTTAACATAATAAAAATCTTATAATTAATCTATAGGATAACTATAAACATCACCTTTATAGTTTTTTAAGAACACTCTATCATTAGTAAACTTTTCTATATAGTCAGGGTTAATAGGAATCTTTCCCCCACCTCCTGGAGCATCAATTACTAATTGAGGTATCGCATAACCACTAGTATATCCTCTCATTTTTTTTATTATATCTATGGCTTTTTTAATTCCTACCCTAAAATGACTGCTTCCAGTAATTAAGTCGCATGAATAAAGATAATAAGGCCTTACACCCATTTGCAATAACCTATGAGATAGTGAGGTCAAAGTAATAACCTCATCATTAATACCTTTCAATAAAACCGATTGGTTACCAATTACTACATTTGAACAAATTAACTGCTCACAAGCATTTTTTAATTCTTTAGTGCATTCTATAGGATGATTTACATGAATACTTAACCAAATAGGTCCATATTTTTTAAATATTTGACATAAATTGGGTGTAATACGCTGTGGAAGAAATACAGGTACTCGAGAACCAATTCTTACAAATTCTACATGCTTTATTTCACGTAAACGTTTGATAAGATAATCTAGTTTTTCATCAGACAGAAGCAGAGGATCTCCACCACTAATTAAAACATCTCTGATTTCAGAGTGCTGCTGAATGTAATTCAAGCCAGATTCAAGTTCTGGACGAAAATCATAACCCTGAGCATTTGAAACAAGCCTACTTCTAGTACAATAACGACAATAACTAGCGCAAACACTGGTAACAAGAAATAAAATACGATCAGGATATCTGTGAACAATTCCCTTAACAGGATTAGTTTTTTCTTCTCCTACCGGATCAAGCATCTCCTCTGGTGAAATTATAGCTTCGTTAACACTAGGAATAACTTGCTTACGCATAGGGCAGTTAACATCATTACGATCAATTAGATTAAAGTAATATGGGGTTATCGATAAAGACAATTTTGTATGAGCTAATTCACACCCTTCTTTTTCATCTTCAGTTAGATCAATTAAACTCTGAAGATGCTTTAAGTTTCTAATACTGTTGCTCATTTGCCACTTCCAATTGTTCCAATCTTCATTTGAAACATCACTCCATGACTCCCTACCACTTCGCCAGTTAGCTAATAAATCATCAGGATACATACTAATTATTTCCTATTTGCTATTTCATTCAATTTTAAGTAGCATAAGACTTAGCTACATGTCAACTTGTAATTTAATTATTAATATTAAAAATATAAACTGGAAGAGCAAATATGTCATCATTTAAATATTTAATACCTGTGCTAATAATTAGTCTTTTATCTAGCTACTCTTATGCCTCAAAGAAATCAGATACTAATAACCTAAAATTACCAGGAAGATACAAAAACAGAAATGTTAGTGTAGTAGATTTTGGATCTACCGATGTGTTTTTTTATATGACTCCGGAAAAACATCATTTATTAGAAAATTTATTAAATAAAATAAATAATGAGGAGCTCAAATTAACAATTGATGTAAATCACTATGATTGTTTAACTACAGAAATTTCTGCTATTGCCTCAAAATATCCTGATCCAATAGGATATGATGAGCAATCTAATCCTATATATGTAGACGAAAAGGGACATTATGTACTTGAATCTTATGCACAAAATTTATCAAATATCACAAAGGAAAAGTTAGGTCTAAACATTAAAGGCATGTCCAGGGAAATAAACTTTGTTTTAAACCAGGATGCTCATAAATTTCATCAAGACCAATCTGCAAAACAATTTACTTTTCTAAAACAACAATCATCTGATTCTTCAAAATATAAGATTTTTCAAGATTTAACACTCGTAGATTGGGACATGTCAAAAGATACTTTCTCAGCAACTATCATACAAGATAATTTATCGGAGGATAGATTTTTGATAACACTTTTTCCTAAAGAGTCAGTTGGTATGATATTTAGCCAATCACCAAAACATTTATCAAGAACCGCACACCCTAGCTATACAGTTCCTACTATATTTCCTTTTCATGCCGTACTTTCTCCAATTGATTATAATGGCTCATATTCAGCTGGTTCCTCTAAAGGAAAACGTCTCAGCACAGTAGTAAGGGGTGTTGTTTTGAACCAAGAAATTGAAAAATTGAAAGAACATTCTATTGTTCTTCCTATTAACCGTTACGTTTCAAAAAATAATGATACAATCAGAGAATACAGAAATGGTATTATCTCTGTTAAAACAAAAAAACCTTTGTATACTAATGATAATCAAGTCATTTACAAACACAATGATGCTGAAAATGTTGAAATTTTGGAATTAGATTTTGAAAATAACAAAGATTTAATTTTACAACTTAAAAAAGTTCCTGAATTAAATAATTATTTACCAAAAGATATTAAAATTTTTAGAATGATTAAAAAAGATGGCGGATTTAGTAGATTTTCTATGATGAACTTAAATATTGATGACTCAGATCAAATAGTATTATTAAACGCTTCTCAAATTCCTGAAAAATACTCTTATTTTAATTTGTCACAAGATTTCACGAGTGAAGGATTACCGTGGATCCAAATTTATCATTTCCCACTAAATAGAGTTTTTAAAGTAACTGGAAAAATTTTTAAAAAATTATCTTTAACTCCTATAGAAGAAATATTATTTAGAAATGCTGATAAGGATAGTATGAGTACCGATGGACTCTCCTCGTATAAAAAAATAGTAAGCAGGTTAGATTGTGTGATATTTAAAAATAATATAAAATAAAATATTTATGATTACTAAATTTTTAAAAAATTAAATAATTATGACACACGTTATTACTGACGAATGTATAAAGTGTAAATATACTGATTGTGTTGAAGTATGCCCTGTTAATTGCTTCTATGAAGGTGCATTAATGTTAGTAATTAATCCTAACGAATGTATTGATTGTGGAATTTGTTTTTCAATATGTCCGATAGGAGCTATAAAAACTGAAACTAAAGAACTAATTGACTGGATTGAGTTTGCTAAATCAAATTCACAAATTTGGCCTAATCTCACCGTAAAGAAAGCTCCTTTAGCTGGTGCAGAAAAATACAAAAATGAGAAAAATAAGTTTAAAAAATATATCACAGAAAGAAATTTTTAAACTTTGTAATACAAATATCAGAATTAGCAATAAATTTAGTAAACACCATTAACTCATTGCTAGTTTTTAAAAAGCCATTAAAGCATTGCGATGCTGAGGTTTAAGGCATATAGTACTATTACTAAATGAGCCACAATAATTAAACGGTAAAAATGTCTACATCCCATAGATGGCAAAGCATCCAGACCAGTTTGAAAGAAAAAGAATTTAATGAATTTGTCTTACCCTATCTCACCAAAGTATCAAGAGGTCCAGATACAAAATTGACATTTCATGTAATATTCAACTACATTTTGAAGCTTATGCATACCGGATGTCAATGGGAAGAATTACCAATTGAGAAAGATGCCTTGGGCAAACCAGAGATCCATCACACACGAATATTTAGAATATTCCAACGCTGGGTAAAAGATGGTTGTTTTGAGAAGATTTTTATTGGCTCAGTTGGTGAATTATTTACGAAGAATCTTTTGGATGTTAGTGTAATACACGGAGATGGCACAACAACGAGCGCTAAAAAAGGGGCGATAATATAGGCTATAACGGCCATAAACATATGAAAGGTGATAAAGCAGTCGCAATTTGTGATAGAAATTGTAATGTTATCGCTCCAGTGATATTTGCGCCTGGAAATAAAAATGAATCTCCTTTAATAAGAGAGGCGATAAAACCGTTAAAATGGATTGCTAAAACCGTTGGTTTCAGTCTGTCTAGGAGCATTATGAGTCTTGATGGAGTATACGATTGTAGAGCTAATAGAAAGAAGATTTATAACGCCGGGATGAAGCCAAATATCAATCCAAATAAGAGAAATCGTAAGCAAACAAAAAGAGGTCGCAAGACTTTGTTCGATAAAAAGATTTTCAAGGAACGGTTTCGTACAATAGAGCGTGTATTTGCTTGGGAAGACAAGTTTAAAAGGTTGCTTATCCGATTTGAGCGAATTAGTGCCCATCATTATGGTATGAAATATATAGCATTTGCTATGATAAATTTGCGGCATTTTTGTGTGCCATAGGGACAATAATTCTCGTAAAAAACCGATGCGGTATTAAGATACTGGCAGTAATCTTACGCTCTAAATTCACTTTTTGGCTCAAAAAAACAGTAAATCTGAATTTTTGTAAAAACTAAATTATTATTTTTAGTAGGTGGCTAGATTAGGCAACCAACTTATTACTAAACTAGCAATGAGTTGCTTAAAACACTTGATATTCCAGAAAAAGAGTATAGAATTATGGTTATAAGAAATATAGCAGCCAAGCATTAAATTCTTATTTCTATAAAATCTATATTAATTTTTTAGGGTGTTGGGTATCTATATGGTCTCGGCACCTTTTTTTATATGAAAAT
>Ga0335396_10001617_pt1 | contig 28680 bp, 27 predicted proteins | sample FRY02_FD_205743 | JGI IMG/M metagenome (GOLD analysis project Ga0335396, IMG submission 205743) | Freshwater microbial communities from Lake Fryxell liftoff mats and glacier meltwater in Antarctica - FRY-02 (spades assembly) (version 2) | ecosystem: Environmental > Aquatic > Freshwater > Ice >... | reverse complement strand
ACAGTGTGGTTGTAGTAGACCTTATCACGGGCTGTGAAAATACGGCAAGCACTACGGTGACCGTATCTTCTCCACCTTTTACCTATAGTGCATTGGCAGTCAATGGCGCTTTTGCCGGTACCCACGCGATAGAAGTTACAGCAACCGGTCTGGGCAGTTATGTGTACCAGTTAGACGACGGCCCATTTCAGGAGAGTACTATATTCAATAATGTGACCCCCGGCAGCCATACCATCACCATTACCGATGAGAATGGATGTGGGAGTGTAACGATAGAAGTTTCTATAATTGATTACCCTTTGTTTTTCACGCCTAACAATGATGGATATCACGACACGTGGAATATCATAGGTATAGCGAGCAATCCTACGGCAAAAATTTATATATTTGACCGCCACGGCAAGTTGTTGAAACAAATAAGCCCCACGAGTGCGGGCTGGGATGGCACTTACAATGGCAGGCCACTTCCATCAAGTGATTACTGGTTCCGGGTGGAGTATAAAGAAGACGACTTACAAAAAGAATTTAGAGGACATTTTACTTTGAAAAGATAAAATATTAAAACCCATGAACTTAAAAAATATCACCTACATCGTATCGATTATTTTAGTTTTCCAATTTTCATATTCACAAGATGGTATCCCTGTGTATTCAGATTATTTTGCTGACAATTTGTATATGCTCCATCCATCTATGGCTGGAGCAGCAAATAGTGGGCAAATAAGACTTACAGCAAGACAGCAATGGTTTGATCAGGATAATGCACCAAATTTACAAACATTAGCAGCAAACATGCGTGTGGGTGAACGATCAGGAATAGGGGTTATAGCTTTTAATGACAAAAACGGATATCATTCGCAAGTGGGAGCGTATTTTACTTATGCTCATCATTTATTGTTTTCCAGAAGTGAAGTAGACTTAAATCAATTATCCTTTGGAATGAGTGTAGGGGTAGTTCAATCCAGATTGGATGAAACGAATTTTGATTTAAGTGATTTTGATCCTGTGATTGCAGGAATAATTCAAAGCAGTTCTTATTTTAATATTGATGTAGGTACTTCCTATAATTTCATGGATTTTTCCGCACATTTTACAATTAAAAATTTAATTTTTCAAAATAGAAATATTTTTACTGAGGATTTAGAATCCAATAACCAAAGAAGATATTTGTTGTCAGCAGCTTATACTTTTGGAGGAAAAGCATATTCAGACTGGTCTTATGAGCCATCCTTTTTATTGCAATTTTATGAGCGAACAAATGAGTCTGCAATTGATGCTAACTTTAAGGCTTATCGAAAAATGGATTTTGGAAAATTATGGGGAGGATTATCCTATAGAAGAAGTTTTGATGGTGCTGAGTTTTTAGATGGTGTTAATATTTCTAGCCAGAAATTACAATATGTTTCCCCTGTCATTGGTGTAAATTATAATGAATTTATGTTTGCCTACACCTATTCTTATCAAGTGGGAAATGTAAAATTTGATAATGGTGGTTTTCATCAGATAACTTTAGGCTTTAATTTCTTAGAAAGAAGGGCAGCTTATGACTGTAATTGCCCCGCAATTAATTAATAGAAACAGTAGTACTTTTAAAAATCTAAATAAGAAATTTGAACTAAATCCTTATAAGATTTCATCATTTCTTTTAAAGTGGCTGTATTGAAATTGGAATAAAATAAAAGGGTAGGTGTTATGTTTTCTGCCAGTAGTTTATTTTGCATCAAAACCAATTTAGTTTGTCTAGCAACTGCTTCTCCAGAATCTATTATAATAACTTTTTCTGGTAATATTTTTTTAATTTGAGGAATAAGATATGGATAATGACTGCAACCTAAGACCAAATAATCTACATTATATTTTAACATGGGTTCCAAATAAAAATTTAGTAATTCAGACATTTCCTTAGAATTAATTTTTCCATTTTCAATAAGGCTTACAAGACCCTCTCCTATGATCTCCACAATATGTTTATTTTTTGCATAAAATCCAGAGGTTTTACTAAACAAAGAGCTTCTTAAAGTTCCTTTTGTAGCAAGAATTCCTATATATCCGGTTTTAGTTTGCAATGCAGCTGGTTTAATGGCAGGCTCAATTCCAATAAATGGAATTTGGTAAGAACTTCTTAAAATTTCAATTGCATTAGTAGTTGCAGTATTGCAGGCAACAACAATGATTTTAGAGCCTAAAGAGATAAGTTTCTCCGTATTTTTAATGCTTAAAGCAATTATTTCGTCTTGGGTTTTATGTCCATAGGGAGCATTTTTACTATCTGCCAGATATATAGTATCTTCAAAAGGCATAAGAGAATTAATTTCTTTCCATATAGAAGTGCCTCCTACACCAGAATCAAAAATGCCTATTGGACCATCATTATTCATCTGTTCTCTTTTTAACTGCAGGAAAGTTGTTTTGTTGGTGAGTTAAATTATTTAATTACGGGTTTTTCAAATATAAAAAAACTGCCATTGTTTGAATGGCAGTTTTTGTATTATTTAAAATAATATATTATAATATTTAAATACCTAATTCTTTCTTAACATCTTGAAGAAGATTCTCTCCATCTGCAACTATAAGACCACTTCCCTGTGTAGCGTCCATTACATATTGAATACCCTTAGCTTTAGCAACTTTTTTAATGGCATTTCTTGCTTTTTCAAAAAGCGGGGTAAATAAATCTGCCTCTTTCTTTTGCAAGTCTTGACTTGCATTTTGGCGATATTCGCCTATTTTTTGTTGTGCACCTTGTACTTCTTCAATTCTTTTGTTATTTTCAGCCTCAGTTTTAGTTTCTGCTTCTGCATCATAACGTGTTAATTTTGCTTCTAATTCTTTCCCCATAGATACTAACTCTGCTTCATACGTTTTTTTAAGTCTCTCTAATTCGTTTTGAGCAGTTTTTGTTTCCGGCATGGACTCAATTAAAGCTTGTGTGTCAATATGTGCCATTTTTTGAGCGTTTACAAAACTTGTAGCTCCCACAAACAGCACTAAAGCTACTAATAATGATTTGATTTGTTTCATTGTAAAATAAATTAAGTGTTAAATTATTGTTTAAAAATTGTTATAAAAAGCTTTTAATTTCCTCCACCGTCACCGTCTTCTGGGCCAGCTTGTACAGGTGGGGCATTATTGTTTTCTCTAATTCCTATTATAGAATCTTGTCTTCTTTGTCTGTCTTCAAGAATTTGATTTTTTCTTTGCTCTTGTTCCGTTCTTCTGGTATTTTGAATAGAATCCTGGACACGCCTTCTTTCTTCAACTATTGCTTCTCTGGTTGATTTTGTGTCACCTTCAGGATTTGTGATGTTTTCACCAGATTTACCATCTCCACCTGAATTTGGATTGTTTCTTTCGTCTAAAATGCGTTGACGACGTTCTTCAAATTCTTTTTGTTTAGCATCTCTTACAGAATCTCTAACCCTATTTCTTTCTGCAATAAGCGCTTCTCTTTCACTTTTCTTATCTTCTAAAGCTTTTTCTCTTTCTGTTAGGGTTTTGTCTTGTTCATCACTCATAGAATCTCTCTGCTCTACATTTCTTTTATCTTCTTTATTTTCAACCTGAGATCTTTTCGCAGATCTATTGATCATTCTTACTACCTGATCACTAATATCATTTCTTTCTGCGGCGTATAACATAACTACATCAGCAGATTTATCAAAAATAAAGTCATATTGTCTATTCCCAGCTATTTCCTGTACAGCATTGAAAACTTGATCTTGAACTGGCTGTACTAGTTGGCGCTTTTGAATCATTAAATCACCATTAGGCCCAAAACGATCTTGCTGGTATTTAAATAAGGCATCTTCTTTTATTTTAATGTCTTCATCTCTTTCTTCAATTAATTCTTTAGTCAATAAAACCCTTTCATTACTGAGATTAAGTTTTAATTGATCGATTTCTTTTTGTTGAGTCTCAATATCCTTCCTCCATCGTTGCACTTTGCCATCGAGTTGAACCAAAGCTTCTTGATATTCAGGGACGCTTTCAAGAATATATTCCATGTCAATGTAACCAATTCTAACGCCTCTTTGAGATTGTGCTTCTACTAACAAGGAAGTAAGTAGAAGTGTGAAAGTTAGTAAAAATAGCTTGTTTCTCATATTGTTGGTTGTTTAAAGAAAAAATCGTGCCAAATTTAAAATTGTTGCCCTATTATAAAATGTGTTTCCCATCCATTGGCTTGAAAAGTTCCGGGTATTGGGTCAAATCCATATCCAAAATCAATTCCAAGTAAACCAAAAGCGGGCATAAATATACGAATTCCTGCTCCGGCCGAACGATTTAATTGAAAAGGATTATAATTTTTGAATCCATCATAAGTTGCCCCACCCTCAATGAAAGCCAGCGCATATATAGATGCCATCTGTGCCATTGTGATTGGATATCTTAATTCTAACGAAAATTTGTTAAAAATAGTATTTCCATCAATTGGGGATAGAGATTGATTAGGATATCCTCTAAGGGAAATTATTTCCCTTCCATCTAAACTAAATGCTCCTAAGCCATCGCCACCCATAAAGAAGCGCTCAAATGGAGGAATTCCTCTTTCATTGTTGTAGGAACCAAGAAATCCATACTCTGCGTAGGATTTAAGTACTAGTTTTCCGGTAAGAGTTGTATACCAGCTTCCTTTGAATTTAATTTTATAATATTCTAACCAATTAAAACGCTTTTGATCGATAAGACTTTGATTAGGAGTTCCATCTGCATTTTGAAATTCTTCCTGGTTTTGTAAATCCCCATAGTTAATACCATTAAATGCAGAGTATGGTGGGGTCATTTTTGCAGTGACTACAAATTCAGATCCACCAGTAGGGAATACCGGATTTGAAAATGTATTGTTTCTACTCAACCCAACGGTATATGCAAGATTGTTAGAATATCCATCACCAAAAGTAAATAGTCCCGTATTATAATTTTTAAGGTTGTAATGCTGAAAACTTATCGCGTGGGATAATACAAAATAATCATCCGGCCATTGTAATTTTTGTGCTATACCTACAGATCCTCCTGAAATTAAAAATCTTCTGTCACGATCTGCTTCCCTAGATTGAAAATCATAAAAATACTGTACGGTATGTGAAAAGGAAGTGCTAAATTGGATTGGTTTTTTACCCCCCAGCCAAGGTTCTACTAAAGACAAGCTATACGTTTGGTAAAAGCTACTTGCTTGTGCCCTTAAGGAAAGTTTTTGACCATCGCCCATGGGAAGAGGTTTGTATGCATCACCATTAAAGATATTTCGTAAAGAAAAATTATTAAAGGAAAGTCCTAAAGTCCCTACAAAACCGCCGCCGCCGTAACCTCCTTGAAGTTCTATCTGGCTTGCGCCTTTTTCTACTACAGAAAATTCCATGTCTAGGGTTCCAGTGTTTGGGTCCGGATTTATAAAATTGGGACTAATTTGTTCTGGATCAAAGAAACCTAGCTGGCTAAGTTCCCTGATGGTTCTTACTACATTTCTTTTGCTGTATTTTTGACCGGGTTTAACACGCAGTTCCCTGTAAATTACATGATCGTTGGTCCTGTCATTCCCTACCACGGTTACTTTATTGAAATAGGCAAGTTTTCCTTCAGAGATTCTAATTTCAAAATCGATGGTATCATTTTGAACATTCACTTCCACAGGATTTATTCTGGAAAATAAATAACCATTGTTCTGATAAGCATTAGTAATGTCATCTGCATCTGGTGATGAGTCATCTGCTATGCGTTTTTGTAATAAAACACCGTTATATGTATCTCCACGTTCTATCCCTAAAAAGTTTCTCAACTCTCTATCTGTATATACACTGTTTCCTATGAAACGAATATCTCCAAAATAATGCTTGTTTCCCTCCTCTACCTGAATATTTAATTCTATGTTTTTGTCATCAATTACTACAAGTTCGTCTGAGACGATGCGTGCATCCCTAAAGCCATTTTCTTTGTACTTATTGATAATGGCAGATTTATCTTCTTCATAATCTGCTTCTACATATTTTGAGCGTTTAAAAACCCTCAAAAGATTCTTTTCTTTTGTTTTTTTCATTGCTTTGCGAACTTTATTATCTGCAAATTCGCTATTGCCAGTAATATTTATGTTTTGAATTTTAACCTTTTCTCCTCGGTCAATGGCAATGGTCATGTTTTTTGCAATTTCTGAACCTGTGGTATCTATTACTGGTGTAGTACTTATAATAACATTAGTATTATAAAACCCATTTTTACGGTATTTATTGGTTAAATAATTTCTTGTGGTAGTAATTAGATTGTTCGTGATTTTTGTGCCTTTGGTTAACTTTACTTCCTTGATAAGTTCTTTTGCTTTTCCTTTTCTTACACCGGTAATAGTAGCTTCGTTTAATGTGGGCAGTTCTGTGATGTTGATTTCTAGATCCACCACATCGTTTTCTATATTGGTTACATAAACATTAACATCACTAAAGAGATTCTCATCCCAAAGTTTTTTGATTACGTTGCTTATTCTGTCGCCGGGAATAATAATTTCTTCCCCTTTTTTTAAACCGGTAAAAGTAATAACGGTGAGTTCATTAAAACTCTGTGCACCTGTTACGGTGATTTCACCTATGGTATATCTTTTGCCGCTATCAAATGGGTTTTGTTGGGTAAAACTTACTAAAGGAGTAAATAGTAAAAATAAAAATAGATACCTTGATTTCACTTGCTTTGAATTAATTGAAATCTTTTTAATTAAGTTGATCACTTGTTTTTCCAAATCTTCGTTCTCTGTTTTGATAATTTAAAATTGCTTCAAAAAGATTATCTTTATTGAAATCTGGCCAAAGTACCGGCGTAAAATATAGTTCTGCGTAGGCAATTTGCCATAATAAAAAGTTGCTAATTCGTTGCTCTCCACTGGTTCTGATTAACAAATCTACGTCCGGCAAATTTTGCGTGTAAAGATGCTCATTTATAACCATTTCATCAATATTTTCTATAGAAATTATATTATTTTTAACTTTACGGCAAATGTCCTTTACAGCGTGGGTAATTTCCTCCCTTGACCCGTAACTTAGGGCTAAAGTCAATACCATTTTATTGTAATGTTTTGTCTTGTCAATGACTTCCTGAAGTTCAGCAAAGGCTTTTTTTGGTAATGCTTCAATATTGCCTATAGCATTAAGTTTTATGTTGTTTTCGTGAAAGGTATTAATTTCCTTTTTAAGGGAAGAAACCAAAAGGTTCATTAATGTTTTTACTTCTAATTTTGGCCTGCTCCAGTTTTCTGTCGAAAATGCGTAGAGGGTAAGATGTTGAATTCCTAATTCCCCGCAACCTTCCACAACTTCCTTTACCGCATTTGCTCCTTTTTCATGACCCACAGTTCTGAAAAACCCTTTTTGTTTTGCCCAACGACCGTTACCATCCATAATCACCGCTAGGTGCTTGGGGAGTTTTGTTTTATCTATTTGGTCGATGCTGTTCATTATAAAAATTAAAAACTGCAATAGCAGGGTAACCTGCCAAAAGTAAACATTATATTTATTCCGGTAAAAACATACCAGTCATTACTATTTATATTCCCAAATCTCAAATTTAGATCCCCTTCTTTTTCACCGGTAGGGAAGCTTCCGTCTAAATTATCGGTAAAGGTATATCTTGCGCCAATTTCAAAACCCAAAACCATATGCCTACCAACCGTCGCTTTATATCCCACTACCATGGGAATTGCAAACTCCCAGTCTGTGCCATATTTTTCAATCTCATTGTTTCTTTCTAAAAACAGGCTGTCATAATTAAAATAAGTTATCCCTGTATATAAATAAGGAGCAGATTGAGGCGAACTACTATGAACGTCAAACTCCCAAAATGTATACTCTATTCCTAAAGAAAATTCCTTTACACTATTTTTAAAAGAATACCCTCTTTCATTTCTTCTTTGCTCATCAGAATCTGCATCATCAGACTGCAAAGATGCAAATATTGCCGACACTCTAAAAGAATGGCGCTCACTCCTGTTCCATCTAAACATAGCTCCTACAGCTAAATCATTAGGAGCTATGTAATTTGTTGGCCCTACATCGCCTATATAATTTGCACCGCCCACAAAACCGCCTATTTCGTAGGTTTGTGAGTGAAGTGCGTTCATGCTAATACAAATTAAAAATACCGTTGTGAAATACTTCATAAACCCCAAAAAGTTTGCAAATATAACAATAAAGTTTGCTCTGCAATAGGCAAAGCTAAATAGTCTCCCTAGATTAACAAGATTTACCCTTTTTTATTGCTTTAATTTCGCTTGTCTTCCCCCCACAATAATTTTTTACGCAGTGTTTTTATAAAACTGTCACTGTTAAGTTGAATCATTTTTATCGTAAAAGGGGATTTTTTGATGGTTATGATGGTTTCATTAGATAAGGTAGCAATTCTGGAATCCAGCGAGACCAGATAGTTTTCTTCCCTTCCTGTAACTTTTAACTTAATTTCTGTATTGTCAGGAATTACAATGGGACGTGCATTTAAATTATGAGGGGCTATTGGTGTAAGTATTATGCTTGTAGATCTTGGGTCTAAAATTGGCCCGCCACAACTTAAAGAATATCCTGTAGAACCGGTGGGGGTAGAAACTATCAATCCATCAGACCAGTAAGAGGTTAAATACTCCTCATTTAAAAACGTTTCTACCTTAATCATCGAGGTGGTATCTTTTCGTATTACTGTGATTTCATTTAAAGCAAAACCCATCACATCTAAACTTTTATTTTCAGGTGAAACTTCTATGCTTAATAAACTGCGTTCCGAAATAGAATAGTTTCCTTCTAAAATTTGATTTAAAGAGGGTATAATTTCTTCTTTTTGGATACTTGCTAAAAACCCAAGCCGTCCGGTATTAATTCCTGCTAATGGTATGTTCAAGTCTTTTATATAGGTAATCGATTTTAAGATGGTACCATCACCACCTATACTGAAAAACAAATCAAAAGAAGCATCTAATTCTTTAAAGGTTGGAAAATCAGAATATTTGTCATTTATATCTTTGTGCTGTATGATTAGTTTTAAAAAGTTTTCTTCAATATAAATAGCACTATTTTTATCATATAAAGCCCCCAGAAGTAATTGTATTGACACGTCAGAATCGTCGTGGTAGAATTGCCCATAGATACCTATTTTCATTTTTTTCATTTGTTGGGGGTTTATTAATTTCCGAAAGTTTTAGAAATTCAATTATATATTAAGGTATTTATCCAGATATGCAGATCGTGATTTTAAATTTTCTGACATTTTATCTTCTTCATGACTGGAAATAATTTCATAGCCATACCTTCTGAAAGTCTGTGTGATGGCATTCATGCTCTCGTGACCTATTTTTATCGTGGCTTGGGTTCTTTCATTTTCTATTTTAGAAATGAAAATGCCTAGTATTTTGGTATTGTTTGTCTCGATAATCTGACATATTTCACTAAAGGAATAATCCCTCGATCCTTTTTCAACAACTAAAATTCCGCCATTTTCATTTAGAAACGGGGTGTTATTAAATAAGCTCATGATATCTGCAAGCTCAAAATAACCCATGTATTGATTATTTTCATCCAGAACGGGCATGATATTGGAAGCATTATTTGCAAAAGCTTCAATAATATCCAGCCAGATGGTATCCTTTCTCACATAAAAAGGCTCTAAAGCATATTGAAAATCTGCCAAGGTTTTTTGGGAATCAAAACAATGGGCATCTGTTTCTGAAACACAACCTATATAAACGCCCTCTCTGGTTACAGGTATGTGGGAGTAGGTCAATTGATTGAAAGCAGCTTTCACGTCAATAATACCGGTATGGATGTCAAACGGGTCTATGTCTTTAATTATGTAAAGTAGTGTATCCACGTCTTCATTTTTTTTGCAAATTAATCAATTTAGTACAGATGGTGGTTATTCTAGTTTGTATTTTTGTACCCTTAAAAAATATATTATGACAAAGTTAAGTGTAAATATTAATAAAATCGCAACACTTCGCAACTCAAGGGGAGGAAACACACCTGATCTCCTTCAGGTTGCAAAAGACATACAGGATTTTGGCGCTCAAGGAATTACTATTCACCCCAGACCAGATGAACGACACATCAGATACCAAGATGCTTATGATTTAAAACCCATAGTTCATACCGAATATAATATAGAAGGAAACCCAATAAAAAAGTTCATGGATATGGTTTTGGAACTGAAACCCACTCAAGTAACTTTAGTGCCAGATGGTGATGATGTGCTGACCTCAAACGCAGGCTGGGATACGGTTAAGCATAAAGATTTTTTAACGGAAGTAATTTCGGAATTTAAACGAAATAACATAAGAACGTCCATTTTTGTCGACCCAATCCTTAAAATGATTGAAGGCGCAAAAGCCACAGGAACCGATCGCATAGAACTATACACCGAAAAATTTGCAGAACAATATAAGTTGGGAAATAAGGACTGCATAAAACCATACACAGAATGTGCGGTTTTGGCTAATGACCTCGGTCTGGGAATTAATGCAGGACACGATTTATCCTTAGACAATATTGCTTTTTTCAAACAAAACATACCCGGCTTGCTGGAGGTATCCATTGGTCACGCACTTATTTCAGAATCCTTATATTTAGGGTTGGATAATGTGGTGAATATGTATTTGCATAGGTTGAAAGGGAACGAATGTAAAGTGAAACCGTCATCACAAACGAATGTGAAGTGAAACCATTAACAAAAAAATGAAACTACTACATTCTAATATATCAGGCGAAGGCAAGCCATTTATTTTTCTACATGGTTTTCTAGGAATGGGCGACAACTGGAAAACCCTGGGCAACCAATTTTCAGAAGCAGGTTATGAGGTGCACCTTATTGACCAAAGAAATCACGGGAGAAGCTTTCATGCAGATAGCTTTAGTTATGAACTGATGGCAGAAGACCTAAAAAAATATTGTGACCACCATAATTTAAAAAATAGTATAGTACTTGGGCATTCCATGGGAGGGAAAACGGCTATGCTTTTTGCGGCAAAGTATCCGCAAATGGTAGATAAGCTTATAGTGGCAGATATTGCGCCAAAACATTATCCACAACACCATCAGGATATTTTAAAAGGACTTAGCGCTTTAAATTTTAAGGAAATGGAAAGCAGGGAAGATGCAGATGTACAGTTGGAAAACTACGTCTCCCATTTTGGGGTGCGCCAGTTTTTATTGAAAAACCTCTACCGAAAAACAAAAGATGAGTTTGCCTTGCGAATGAACCTTCCGGTTTTGATAGAAAATATCGAAGAAGTAGGTATTGCATTGGAGGAGAATCTTACCTATGCCGGCGAAACCCTATTTTTGAGAGGAGAAAAATCCGACTACATAGAAGATATGGACGAGATTAGCATTAAAAAACAATTTCCAAAAGCTATTTTAAAAACAGTTTCTAAGGCGGGACACTGGTTGCACGCAGAAAATCCAAAAGAATTTTATGCCTTGGTAACGGAATTTCTTGGACAAGAATAAAAAACAAAGCATGATTTGAAAAAACTTTGCTATTTTTATAAAAACAACAAACCATAAAACCATGAGATTACTTATTCAAATTCTACTGACAGCGATTCTCGTTTTAGTCCTGGCTGAAATCCTTCCCGGGGTATCTGTAGATGCATTTACAACGTCGCTAATAGTTGCGGCTGTTTTGGCGCTATTAAATATTATTGTAAAACCAATATTGGTATTTTTGACTCTGCCGGCTACTATTGTCACTTTTGGATTATTCCTTTTGGTAATCAATGCGGTAATTATTTTGATGGTAGACTTGCTGATTCCCGGCTTTGGTGTAGCCAATTTCTGGTGGGCATTGCTTTTCAGTTTATTACTATCTTTGGCACAATCTGTTTTGTACTCCCTTACAAATAAATAAATTCAGAGTTTGTTTTCAAGAAGTTAAACCTTTTGCGAAGTAGTAAAATTATCGTACTTTTGCACCCGTTTTGGGACATTACCACGTGGTACATGCACCGGTTAGATACATTTTAAATTCATTTTATGAACATCACAAAACAAGAGATTGACAGCTTAAATGCGGTATTAAAATTAGATATTTCTAAAGAAGATTATGCGCCAAAGGTAGAAAAGGTGCTTGCTAATTACCGAAAAACAGCAAACATACCCGGTTTCAGAAAAGGTCATGTACCTATGGGCATGGTTAAGAAACAATATGGTAAAGCTGTTTTGCTTGAAGAAATAAACAAACTAATACAAGATTCTTTACACAATTATTTAACCGAAGAAAAGTTAAACCTCCTGGGGAACCCTCTTCCTAAAAATGAAATGAATATCGATTGGGATGCAGAAGATTTTGCATTCGAATTTGAGTTGGGCCTTGCGCCGCAATTTGAGGTAGATGTAAAAACAAATCCGGTTACACAATACAAAGTGATTGCAGATAAAGAAATGCTGGATAACCAGGTAAAATCCATCCGCAAACAATATGGAAAACTTATCTCCAAATCTGAAGTAGAAAAAGGGGATGAAATCACCGGGGTATTTCTTAATGAAGAAAAAGAAATCAATAACAAAACTACTTTTTCGTTAGATAAAATCAATGGTAAAAAACAACTGGAACAAGTACTGGGAAGTAAAGTGGGTGATGTTCTAACCTTAAAAACCAAAGGTCTTTTTGAAGACGACCATGACAACCAAACCATTTTAAAAGTATCGCATGACGATGCCCATGGTTTGGATGTGGAAGTAAAATTGACCATAGAAGAAGTAAACAAAAGGGAAATGGCAACATTAAACCAAGAGCTTTTTGATAAATTGTTTGGGGAAGGGGTTGTTACTTCAGAAGAACAATTACGCCAGAAAATAAAAGAAGATGCTGAAAAGCAATTCGAGCAACAAGCAGATCAGGTATTGTTGAATACTGTGGTGGAAAGCTTGATTGAGAATACCAAGTTTGACCTTCCGGGGGAATTTTTAACCAAGTGGATCCAAAAAGGTGGTGAAAAAGAACTTACCGCAGAAGAAGCAAAAGAAGAGTATGCCCGTTCAGAAAAAGGACTTCGTTACCAACTTATTGAAGGTAAATTAATGGCAGAAAATAACCTGCGTGTAACATTTGAGGAGTTAAAAACATTTACTAAATCCATGATTGCAGCTCAAATGGCACAATATGGGCAAATGACCCCTGCAGAAGAAGAAATGGATAGTATAGCAGCAAGAATACTAGCAAATGAAGAAGAAGTAAAACGGTTGAGCGAGCAATTGAACAGCCAGAAATTACTTCAGTATTTTAAAGATAATGCAAAACTGAAAGTAAAAGAGCTTTCTTATGACAAATTCGTTAAAGAAGCATATTAATAAAATTCAGCGATAAATTAGTTATATTTAGGCGTTGAAATTAATTTAACGCCTTTTTTCATCAAAAAGGGAAAGAGAAAATTCAATATACATTATAACAGAACGAATCTTGACTTTTTTGATTAAAGCGAAAAATAGGTATTTTTGTTCCGGATTTTAGCTTTTTTGCACTGCATAGCAGAGTTACAGAGTAAGAAGACAGATAAAATATGGGGCAAAAAAATCATTTTACAGTCAATTGAATAAAGTCAAAATGCGTTCATAATACACAATAAAAAAATAATGGATTACGGAAAAGAATTTGAAAAATATGCTACCAAACATCACGGGGTAAGTAGCACATACTACGGTAAAATAATAAGCAGTATGACACCATACATCATTGAAGAACGTCAGCTCAATGTAGCGCAAATGGACGTTTTCTCGCGATTGATGATGGACAGAATCATATTTTTAGGAACACAGGTCAATGACCAAGTGGCAAATATCATTCAGGCACAATTGTTGTTTTTAGAAAGCACAGATGCTTCTAAAGATATTCAAATTTATATAAACTCGCCCGGTGGAGGGGTATATGCTGGTTTAGGAATTTATGATACCATGCAGTTTATTAAGCCAGATGTTGCAACTATTTGTACAGGAATGGCAGCCTCTATGGGAGCAGTCCTGTTATGTGCCGGTCAGAAAGGAAAAAGGAGTGCTTTACCACATGCCAGAGTAATGATTCATCAACCTATGGGTGGTGTGCAAGGGCAGGCAAGTGATATCGAAATCACGGCAAGGGAAATTCTTATCCTTAAAGAAGAATTGTACCAGATTATTGCAAAACACAGTGAGCAAACCTATGAGAAAGTCTATGAAGATGGCGACCGCGACTACTGGTTAAAAGCAGACCGTGCTTTGGAATATGGAATGATAGATGAAATTTTAACGAGAGATAAAAAATAATTCAAAGTTTAATGTTTAAGGTTCAAAGTTAATTTTGAGCAACCTGAAACCTTGAACCTGAAACGATAAAAACAATGGCGAAAGAAGATTTAGAATGTTCCTTTTGTGGCAGAAAAAAAGCCGAAACCAATCTTTTGATTGCAGGCTTAGACGCGCACATTTGTGACCGATGTATAGAGCAAGCCCATGGAATTGTCTTAGAAGAAGCAACACACACTTCTAAATCACAACTCTCCAGTGAGTTGATGCTGAAGAAACCCAAAGAGATAAACGATTTTTTAAATGAATACATTATTGGGCAGGAACACACTAAAAAAGTGATGTCTGTCGCAGTTTACAATCATTACAAACGTTTATTGCAACCAACGACAGACGACGATATTGAAATTCAAAAAAGCAATATCATCATCGTTGGTCAAACTGGAACCGGAAAAACCTTAATAGCAAAAACCATTGCAAAGATGCTTAATGTGCCTTTGGCAATTGTAGATGCAACTGTTTTAACAGAGGCCGGTTATGTGGGGGAAGATGTAGAAAGTATTTTGACACGCTTGTTGCAGGCGGCAGATTATGATCTGGAGAAAGCACAAAATGGAATCGTTTTTATTGACGAAATTGATAAAATAGCACGCAAAAGCGATAACCCTTCCATTACTCGGGATGTTTCCGGGGAAGGGGTGCAGCAGGCATTGCTTAAACTTCTAGAAGGAACCGTAGTGAATGTACCACCAAAAGGCGGCAGAAAACATCCCGACCAAAAGTTTATTGAAGTGAATACAGAGAATATTCTTTTCATTGCAGGTGGTGCTTTTGACGGTATAGAAAAGAAAATCAAACAACGTCTTAACCTACAGGCAGTAGGGTTTAGTGCTTCTAAATCAGATGGGCAAATTGAGCAGGATAATTTATTGCAATATATTATTCCGAAAGATTTGAAAGACTTTGGATTAATACCAGAAATCATTGGTAGACTTCCAGTTTTAACCCATATGAATCCGTTAGATAAGGATACCCTTCGTGCTATTCTGACAGAACCTAAAAATGCCATTATCAAACAGTATGAAAAACTTTTTGAAATGGACGGCGTGACTTTCACCATAGAGGATGAAGCGTTAGATTTTATTGTGGAAAAAGCAATTGAGTACAAACTTGGTGCCAGGGGATTACGTTCCTTGTGCGAAGCCATCCTCACCGATGCCATGTTTGAAATGCCCGGAACCGATGAAAAAACACTAGAAGTTTCTAAAGAATATGCTGAAAGAAAGCTGAATCAGTCTAGTATAAAGAAACTAAAAGCTGTTTCTTAAATAACGAAATTGATTTAATAAAAAAAGCCCCGAAAATTTTCAGGGCTTTTTTATGCGTAACTTTTTCTTATGCTTATGGTTGCGCAATTATCGTACTTCTCTTTTTATGGGATATTGCTCTTTGCATTACCTCTTCTTTATCTTTTAAAGTGAAAGTTGTTAGATTTTCTTCTTTCTTATTTATTTCTTTCGCATTAGATTCTTTCTCTACAGAAACTGTTCCGCAGGAAGTTAAATTTATGGTGAACAATAAAACGATAATAAGGTAAGCTAACTTTTTCATTGTGTGTATTTCTTCATTATTTACAGGACAAATGTATGGGGTAAGAAAAGTACTACCAAAACTTTTAGATGAATTGCCTGATAAAATCGTTTAACGGCGCAGCTAAATTTTATCGTCGATAAAGTGAATAAAACTAACGTTTTAGTGCGTTAAAATGGAAGAAAATTAGTGGGCGTTATTGTCAAAAATTAGTTTTAAAACCCTTTTTGAGCTTTAAAATCACATATTAATTTTAATTTTTCTCTAAAAATGCATATTGCTGTACATTCTATGGACTATTCATTCCCAATAATTCATCCAGATAGTCCCGGGTATTGGAAAGACGTGGTACTTTATGTTGACCGCCCAACTTGTCTTTTTTCTTTAACCAATCATAAAATAAGTTGTGCCTGGCAATTTGTATTTTTAAGGGGTTGAGTGTGGTGTTGTTAAAACGTTTTGCTTCATAGTCACTATTTACATCTTGCAAAGCTGTATCTAATAAGGAACTAAACTCCTCTATATTTTTTGGTAAGGTTTTAAATTCGATCATCCACTCATGGGCGCCTTTTTCCCTACCTTCCATAAATACAGGTGCTACGGTATATTCTACAATTTCAGATTGGGTGGCAGTGGTTGCTTTCCGCAGAGCATCTTCAGCATTTTCAATGATTAATTCTTCTCCAAATACATTAATATGGTGTTTGGTGCGGCCCGTTACCTTAATTCTGTAGGGACTTGTGGAAGTGAAACGCACGGTATCCCCAATTTTATAGCGCCACAAACCGGAATTTGTCGTGATTATAATGGCATAATTTTTACCAGTTACCACCTCGCTAAGCGAAATAACTTTTTCGGAAGTACTTCCATAAGTATCCATCGGGATGAATTCATAAAAAATACCGTAATCCAGCATCAATAATAATTCCTTATTGCTGTTTCTGTCCTGAATGGCAAAAAAACCTTCTGAAGCATTATAAATTTCATAATACCGGAAACTTTCTTTAGGCAATATTTTATTGTACTGCTCGATATATGGATTAAAACTTACGCCTCCATGAAAATAGACCTCCAGATTTGGCCAGATTTTAAACAAGTTATTCTCACCGGTAGTCTCTAAAACATTATTAAGTAAAACGAGCATCCAGGATGGAACACCCGCCAGACTGGTTACATTTTCCTGCACGGTTTCATTTACGATGGCCTGCATTTTAGTTTCCCAGTCAGCCATCAGCGAGACTTCATTGCTGGGGGTACTGCTGTACTCTGCCCAGAAAGGCATATTGGCGATAAGTATGGCAGACAAGTCACCAAATATAGTTCCTTTGTCATTATAAAGTTCTTTACTGCCACCAAGCCGCAAATTTTTTCCTAAAAATAGTTGGGAATCCGGGTTGTTGTTTAAATACAAACACAGCAAATCTTTACTTGCTGCATAATGGCAATCCTCTAACGAATCTGCACTCACCGGGATAAATTTGCTCTTAGCACTGGTGGTGCCGCTCGATTTTGCAAACCATTTAATAGGGGTAGGCCAGAAAATATTGTTTTCCCCGTTGCGGGATCGCTCTATTAACGGTTCGATGTATTCATACGTACTTATAGGAACACGTTCTGCAAAAGCTTTATAATTTGAGATGGAATCAAAATCATAACTTTTACCGATTTCCGTGTTTTTTGCTTTCACAATTAAATTATGCAGAAGCTCTTCCTGAACTTCATTGGGGTATTTCAGAAACAATTCAATTTGATGGAATCGCTTCTTTAAAAACCAAGATGCAATAGAGTTTACAACGGGAATTGGCATAAAAAAAGTATCTTTATTGCTGCTTATTGAATGGTAAATTTAAACTTAATTTTTTGTAATGCAATACCACGGCGTCTTAACTAAAATGCAAACGGAATTCTCCCGCCCCATACAGTACTACTTAGTGTTTGAAAATGACTTTCTTAACCTCAACCAAGTGATAGGGAAAAAGTTGCAAATTACTTTTGCAGGCTACCAGTGTTTGTCCTGCGGTTTGGATAAAAAAATATTTCGTCAGGGCTTTTGCTATGATTGTTTTTATAGCACACCCGCTGCAGGGGACTGGATTATGCGCCCAGAATTGAGCACCGCGCATCTGGATAAAGAAGATCGGGATTTGGAATATGAAAAGAGGGTGCAACTGCAGCCACACGTAGTTTATCTTGCAAACTCCAGCAATGTAAAAGTAGGGGTAACCCGAAAAAGTCAAGTACCCTATAGATGGATTGACCAGGGAGCCCATGAAGCCATAGAAATTGTGGAAGTACCCAACAGGTACCTGGCAGGAATTACGGAAATTGCTTTGAAAAACCACGTAGCTGACAAGACCAACTGGCGAAAAATGCTCACAAACGATATACTGGATCTGGATTTGGTTGCTGTAAGGGATTCCCTGAAAGATTTCATCCCTGAAGAGGCAAAAGAGTACTATATCCCTACAAATACAGAGACAAATATTGAGTTTCCGGTTTTAAAATTCCCTCATAAGTTGAAAACACTAAATCTAGAAAAAACGCCTTCTTTTCAAGGTGTTTTAACAGGCATCAAAGGACAGTATTTGCTTTTTGAAGACGATACGGTTTTTAATGTGCGCGGCAGTGAGGGCTATGTTGTAGACTTGGTGATTGGGTAAAATACTAGTAATCTGATTAAATAGCAACCCTGAATTTTCACCCTAAAAAAAGCTTAACAACATTATATGCTCAAATTCAACCGCACTTATTTTTTATTTACAATATTGCTTTTGGTAATAGAAATTGCCATAGCCTTGTACATTAAGGATGGTTTTATTAGACATTATGTGGGCGATGTGTTGGTGGTTATACTTATGTATTGTTTCCTACGCACTTTCTTTAAACTGCCGGTAATGCCTCTAGCTTTTGGGGTGTTGTTGTTTGCCTTTAGTATAGAAATCCTGCAATATTTTGATCTTGTGGACAGATTGGGTTTGGCACAAAACCGACTGGCAAGTGTAGTTTTGGGAAGTACATTTGATTGGATGGATATGTTAATGTATACTTTGGGAATTGCTGTTGTACTAATCTTGGAACATTTGGCAAAAAAAAAAGTAAATCCTCAAGCCTAAATGGTTTTTAATCGATAAGCCGTTTTTCAATATAATTAGAATTCATAAGACCTAGTGCGCCCATATAACTTATTTTGAAAGTTATTAAATCACCCACCTTATAATTTTTAGCAGTGGTACTCACATCTACCACGAGCATATCAGAGCTGGCACCCACAAATTGCAAATCCCCTTCTGTAGGGAATAAGAAATCCATTTTTGAAATGTCTAAGAGGCCAATATCCAGGATAGCCCTTTTCTGTGTTTTACCATATTCATTCTCGTCAATTTCAAAAATTTCCCCAGAAGGGTTTGCTTCCATCAGTCCATAAGGAACACTGGGTTTTTCGGTAATTTCAATGATCTCTGCATGGAGCAGGAATACATCGTCTTTCATACCGTCAATAGTCTTGTTTTCAAACAAATCAATACCAAAGAATAATGTTTCCCCTATCCTGAAATGATTAACCCCTTTAGGTACCTGCCCTTTCATCAAAAGAGGAACCATAACAGAAGAACCACCGGAAACACCAATGATTTTCTTACCAAATTTAGCCTCGATCAATTGTTCATACAAACTCAATTGTATGAGTTTATCCTTACTGGGCATAACGCCGCTCAAGCAATTTAGGTTAGAACCAATACCCACTACTTCGATATTGGGGAGTTCAAATACTTTTTGGTAAAATTCAATGAGATCCTCGCCCATAATGCCTTCCCTCAGGTCCCCGAGCTCGATCATAATAATCACACGATGTATTTTATTCTGTTTTACCGCTTCTTTGGAAAGCCATTTCATGGTACTGTATTCTGTGTTAAAACTCACATCAGCAAATTTTACAATATCGGGAATGATTTTTTTTGCAGGAGGTTTGATATATATTGTTTCCGCCTTAGGTTTTATGGCTTTAATGGTTTTTATATTGCTCAATCGGGCATCACAAACTTGTTCGTTTCCGAGGGAAAGGAGAAAATCCAGGTATTTTTTGTTTCCGCAAAGCATTTTTACGACGGGAGCCCATTCAATACTGTTCCTCTCAAATAGCTTTTGAAGAAAATGATAGTTATTTTTTAAGGAAGATTTACTTAACGTGACAAATGCCATAATTTTGGATTGTGACCAACAGGTCTATTTCTTAACAATAAGATACAAAAATAAGGAAATTAAAACTCCTATAAGAATCGGGTCAAACCCGAAAGGTATTTCAATAGCTAAAAAGGTGAGTAATAAAGTGGAAAATCCGCCGGAAAGCATTGCTAATAGTGCTGCCAGTGGTTTTTTCTTTTTTGACCATAACATGCCCAGCACGGGCACCAGCAATCCCGAAACCATAAAGGCATAAGAAAGTAGCATCAGGTCCAGCACACTGGTCATATAACTTGCAATGAATACGGCTACAAATCCAATAATAAATGTTATAATTTGTGAAATGAAAATTGCCTTGGGATTATTGTCCTTTAAGCCCAGAATATCGGTCACAAAATTCCCGGAGGAGGCCAATAAGCAACTATCTGCAGTAGACATAATAGCCGAAAAATATGCTGCCATCATCAAGCCCATTAATCCGGCAGGAAGAATGTTTTTAAGTAAGAGCGGTAGACCTATTTCTGGGTCCATTGTTGCTGCCTGCGCAAATCCATCAGCGATAAAAAGCCCTTGTTCAGCGCCTACACGAGCAAGGATTCCTAGCGCTATTCCCATAAATGCCATTACCGGCCACTCAAAAAGACCGGCAATATACCAAGCTTTTTTAGCAGTTTTTTCATCTTTACAAGCATAAATGCGCTGGTATAAGGTCATCCCCACAAACCAAATGGGAACAATGGTGATAAACCAATTTGCAAATTGTACCCAGCTGAGGTTGGTGAGTGAAAAGAATTCATCCGGTAACACAGCTTGAATCGCGTCCCAGCCACCCAATTCAAAATAGGCAATGGGAATTCCCACAAAGATCAGTCCTATCATTAAAATAGCCCACTGAAAAGTATCGGTATAAATTACTGCCTTTATGCCACCAAAAACAGTGTAAACAATCGCTACTGCTCCCATAATATACAAAGCGTGCAGTAAATCCAGTTCAGGAAATGTACCTACCGCGAGTTTGGCACCTGCTAATAATTGGGATGAGGTAAAGCCCAGATACCCAATAAAGGAAATAATCCCTGCAACCAGTGCCACGGTAACTCCATAATTTTCCTTCAGCAATTGCGGAAACGTTAAAAATTTATATTTATGGCCTTTATGAATAACTTTTGGGATAAGCAATACGGCACTTAACCAGGCACCAATAAGCCCTGTAAAGAGCATCCACGACCCGGAAAGCCCCATTACAAACCCCAGCCCTCCTAAGCCAATGGAGAAACCACCACCCACATCTGTTGCAACGACAGAAAGTCCTACATGAAGACTTTTCATATCCCTGCCTCCTACAAAATAGTCGTTGGTGTTTTTGTTTTTTCTATAAAAATAAAACCCGATGCCAAGAACAAGGATCAGGTAAATAATAAATACAAGAATATCTAAAAAAGACATAACCTATTTTTTTATTCGCATTGCGCTTCATAGCTTCAGGCGACGAAGCCGCATTGCGCTTTAAAGCTTTAAGCGAGGAAGCCGCATTTCCAGGTATTTGTTTTCAAAACCCAGTTTTTCATAGAGAAATCTGGCGGGGTTATCAGGCTCCACGTGAAGGGCAATACCTCCATCTGCAGTTGCTATGGCTTTTTGCATCAGCTGTTTGCCAATGCCCTTGCCACGCGTATTTTCGTGCACAGCTATATACACAAGAATGTTTTCAGGAATATAGCCAGACATTCCTGTACGGTTTACAATAGTGACCCCCTGAAGTTCTTCCTTATTTCGAATTAAAAGAATAAATCCACCCATTGCTGCAGCCGGTTCCCCAATTGCAAAATGAAGGCATTTTAAAATGTGTTCTTTTGGATCCCCATAAGGTCCTAAATGGGTGTGTAAAAAATTTACAATTTCTTCCTTTTGCCCTTCGCTGGGCTTTGCGTTAGAATTATAAATGGTAAAAGTGTTCATAGTTTTTACTATTGGTCAGCCTCGTCCCTAAGATTTTGGATGTATGCTGCTTTTCCTATTTCTTTTCTTCTTTCTACAGATTTTTTAGTGAACTGTTGGTTCTCTCTAACTTTTTGAAGCACTTTTGTGTCGCGATACTTTCTTTTGAATCGTTTTAAAGCACGTTCAATATTTTCTCCGTCTTGTATTTTAATGATAAGCATGTATATGTGATTTTTAAATATTAGTTTTTTCAGATCGCTTCTGAAAAGGATAGCCCTAGTGTAAAAGTTTTGGGATTATCGGCTATCTAATGGAAATAAATCCATTCAACACCATTTGTGATTGGGCAAAGATACTAAGAATAAAGTAAAACACCTGAGATTATAGCGGGTTTGGCCTTTTTTTATATAAAATCGCAAGCGTTATTCTTAAATTAAACACTATCGGCTATATAAATGTGGACGAACTACAATTCTTTTTCTTAATTTGCCGTCCTATTTTTTTATTTAATATCGAAGTGGATTAAACTTTTTAGCCAATTGAAAAAAGTTTAAACCACTTCAATTAAAAAGAATTCTCTTACGTGCTATTCATGGATAATTTACACGAAACTTATATTTCACTTGGCAGTAACCTGGGCGATAAATTTTTGAATTTGCAACTTGCTGTTAATGCTATATTTGAAAACGTGGGTTCTGTTGTAAAAATTTCCCCGGTATATGAAACCGCTTCATGGGGATTTGCTTCTGAAGATTTTTTGAATGCGGTTCTTCAGGTGAAAACCACTTTTTCTGCGGAAGAAGTTTTGAGAATTTTGCTGGATATTGAAACAAAATTGGGGCGAATTCGCAATGAAGAAAAAGGCTATCAAGCCCGTACGATTGATCTGGATATACTTTTTTACGGTTCCGAAATAATAGACACAAACAAATTGCAGGTTCCGCATCCTGAACTGCATAAAAGGCGCTTTGTTTTACAGCCTTTGGCAGATTTAGCGCTGACACTTTTTCATCCAAAATTAAATACCACCATTTCAGAATTATCACAAAACTGTGAAGATGCCATCGCTGTGGAAAAAATACAGCGATGGTTAAAAAATCCACAGGCAGAATATACAATTTCTACCTATAATTTTATCGCCATTGAGGGTAACATAGGTGCCGGAAAAACAACTCTGGCTACTAAAATAGCAGAAGATTTTAATGCGAAACTGGTTTTGGAACGTTTTGCAGACAATCCTTTCTTGCCAAAATTTTACGAAGACCAAAGCCGTTTTGCTTTTCCGCTGGAAATGTCTTTTCTGGCAGACCGTTACCAGCAGGTGCACGATGATTTGGGCCAGTTAGACCTGTTTAAAGATTTTATCGTCGCTGATTATGACATATACAAATCGTTGATTTTTGCCAAAGTAACCTTGCAGGAGGAAGAATACAAACTCTACCGAAGGCTGTTTGAGTTGATGTATAAAGATACCCAGCGGCCTGAACTCTATATTTTTTTATTTCAAAGCACTGAAAAGTTACTGGAAAACATAAAAAAAAGGGGAAGAGACTATGAACAATCTATAACACCGCAATATTTAGAATCTCTGCAAAAAGGGTATTTAGATTTTATTAAAACGAAAGCAGAAAATAAGATAAAAATCATCGACATTACCCATATGGATTTTTTGGAAAACCGAAAAGATTATCTGGAAATCCTGCGGCAAATAAGTGCAGATTAAGAATTGGTTTTCATTTTGGAAAACAAATCCCATACAATCACACCGACACTAACAGAAATATTTAAAGAATGCTTCGTCCCAACTTGCGGGATTTCTAGCACAGCATTAGAAGCATCCACTACTTGCTGAGACACCCCTTTAACTTCGTTACCAAAAATCACAGCATATCTCTGTCCTTTTTTTGGATGAAAAGTGTCCAGCATCACCGAGTTTTCTGCTTGTTCAATAGCCAAAATTTCTATGTTCTGTGTTTTTAGTTTTTCCACAAGTTGCAAAGTATCTTCCGCATATTCCCAAAGTACGGTTTCTGTAGCACCAAGCGCGGTTTTGTGAATGTCTTTATGTGGTGGAGTTGCTGTAATACCACACAGGTAGATTTTTTCAATAAGAAAGGCATCGGCAGTTCTAAAAACAGAGCCGATATTGTTTAAACTGCGAATGTTATCCAGAACAATAATAAGTGGTGTCTTTTCTGCTTTCAGAAATTCTTCCTCATCCAGCCGGATCAGCTCACTGTTTTTTAATTTTCGGTTTTTCATTAACGCAAAAGTAAACTTTTCTTGGTTACACAAAAAAAGAGATGACAGACTATTTATCTTCTACTTTTAATTGGAGAAATTCCGCAGCACTTTTGGTCAGGAAATGAAGAATGCTAATTCTATCCTGTTTCATCACTACTGAATAACCAGATTGTGCTTCACAGTAATATAAAAACTCATAGATAAATTCTTCACTTATATGCAATTCAGTTACAAAATAGCTTTCCGGGAATTTTTCCAGTAATTCTTTAATAATTTGTTGGTCTTTTTCCCTGGCTATTCTTTCTTTTAGCATTTTGGTCCTCCCGGAAATGGCATTGATAATAGGATCCAAAGCTATAGTTCCTCCTCCTGAAGTTGCTGTGTACAATCGTCGCTCTGATTGTGTTAAGGGCTTTATTTCTTTATCAATTATCCCTAAAGATAAGGCGCTTACGTGTGGTTTTGTTTTTATATTTTCTGCGTCTCTACCTAGATTTCCTGAAAGGGTATGATTTCTGATTAAGATTTCATCCAGTTCATTGGTATTGCTTTTTAATACTACCTTTACTTTTTTTGACACATAATGTTCTAAAGAGATTACCACGGTTTCTTTTTGAAACGGAAGGGAAGAAAAAGTCAAGGTGTCCCCCATGGAAACAGCTAATGTGAAGTTGCCTGCCTTGTTAGTCAATGTTCCTTTAGAGCTAGTGCTATTATATACATGGATGTTTTCCAAATCTTCACCAATGTCTTGTGTCACTTCTCCTTCTACAACAAATTGCTGGGCAGCTGCGGAAGAAAAAATAAAAAGGAAGGCAAGCAATGCTAAATAATCTTTTGGTATAATAGTAAGGATTTACAGGTTGTTTATTCTTTTCAAAATAAGGGTATAATTTTCTATCCCTGTATTAAATAAATCATAAATTCAAAATTGAAATAAAGCAAATTATAACGCATTTAAGACAAAAACTGTTGATAAATTATTCTATAAATAGTAGTTCGCCATTTAAAAAGCCTTGTGAGAATTAGTATCTTAGCTAATTAGATTTATACTCGCAGAATGGCAAAGAAAGAAACCCCATTAATGAGACAATACAACACCATCAAGGCTAAATATCCAGATGCTTTGTTGCTTTTTCGCGTGGGGGATTTTTATGAAACTTTTGGGGAAGACGCCGTTCGTGCCGCCCGCATTTTAAATATCACTTTAACCTCCAGAAATAATGGAGGCGACCAGACTGAGTTGGCCGGTTTTCCGCATCATTCTGTAAATACCTATTTGCCAAAACTAGTCAAAGCCGGTTGTCGTGTAGCAATCTGTGATCAGCTAGAAGATCCAAAACTTACTAAAACCATTGTAAAAAGAGGCGTTACGGAACTAATAACCCCAGGGGTTGCTTTCAGTGATGATATTTTATCCTCTAAAAGCAATAATTTTTTGGCAGCCTTGCACTTTGGTAATACCGATATAGGCATTTCCTTTTTGGATATTTCCACGGGTGAATATTTAACTTCGGAAGGAAACAAAGAATACATCGATAAGTTACTTCAGAATTTCAACCCCAGTGAAATACTGATCCAAAAACAGAAGAAAAAAGAATTTTCTGCGGCATTTGGGGATGATTTCCATTTATTCTATTTAGAGGATTGGGTCTTTCAGGAAGACTATGCACTAGACACCCTTACCAATCATTTTAAAACCAAATCTCTCAAGGGCTTTGGTGTAGATCATTTGCAGGAAGGGGTTATAGCCTCAGGCGTGGTGCTACATTATTTAAGTGAAACCCAGCACAATAAATTAGAGCATATAAGCAGTCTTAGCCGCATTGCAGAAGATGCATACGTGTGGATGGATCGTTTTACGATTCGCAATTTAGAGCTATACCATTCCCATGCGCAAAATGCAGTGACTCTCTTGCAGGTTATAGATAAAACCATTTCGCCTATGGGCGGAAGATTATTAAAACGCTGGCTGGCACTTCCGTTAAAGAACAGTGATAAAATTATAGAGCGCCACGAGGTGGTTAGTCATTTATTGGCAACACCGGTATTTCTTCAAAAAATTCAACACCAGATAAAACGTATAGGCGATTTAGAACGGCTGGTTTCTAAGGTTGCCACCGGAAAAGTAAATCCCCGGGAAGTAGTGCAGTTGAAAAATTCACTGGAAGCCCTTGTACCTATAAAAGCGTTAGCATTAGCTTCTGAAAATGATTCCTTAAAAGCTTTAGGCGAAAAATTACACGACTGTGCATTGCTTCGGAAGAAAATAAAAGGAACGCTAAATGAAGAAGCTCCCGTTCATATTTTAAAAGGAAACTCAATTGCTGCCGGTTTTTCGGAAGCTTTAGACGAGTTACGGGCCATTTCCAAAGGCGGAAAATCTTATCTCGATGAAATAGTTAGCAGGGAAAGTAAACGCACCGGCATAACATCGTTAAAAATTGATTCCAACAATGTTTTCGGGTATTATATAGAAGTAAGAAATACCCACAAAGACAAGGTTCCCGAAGAGTGGATTCGAAAGCAAACCCTTGTCAATGCAGAGCGTTATATCACGGAAGAGCTTAAGGAATATGAAAATAAAATCCTTGGCGCTGAAGAGAAGATTTCTGCATTGGAACAAGAATACTTTGCCAAACTGGTACTATGGATAACCGATTATATTCAGGAAGTACAACAGAACGGAGCCCTTATCGCGCAATTAGACTGTTTGTGTTCCTTTGCGCAACAGGCAAAAGAAAATAAATATACGAGACCACTTTTAGACGATAGTTTAGAAATAGACATCAAAGAAGGGCGGCATCCGGTTATAGAAAAACAATTGCCACCGGGCGAACCCTATATTGCCAATGATGTGTATTTAGATAAGGAAGACCAGCAAATTATTATGATTACCGGCCCTAATATGAGTGGTAAATCTGCCATATTGCGGCAAACGGCACTGATTGTTCTTCTGGCGCAGATAGGAAGTTTTGTGCCTGCAAAAGCGGTGCGTATGGGTTGTGTCGATAAAATATTCACCCGGGTGGGGGCGAGTGATAATATTTCAATGGGGGAATCTACCTTTATGGTAGAGATGAATGAGACGGCAAGTATATTGAATAATATTTCAGAACGCAGTCTAGTGCTTCTTGACGAAATAGGAAGAGGCACAAGTACCTATGATGGTATTTCCATTGCGTGGGCAATCAGTGAATATCTTCATGAGCATCCTGCAAGACCTAAAACTTTATTTGCAACCCACTACCACGAGTTAAATGAAATGACAGAAACTTTTTCTCGGATAAAAAATTATAATGTTTCGGTTAAAGAGTTGAAAGACAATGTTTTGTTTTTGCGAAAGCTAACTCCCGGAGGTTCTGCACACAGTTTTGGGATTCATGTGGCAAAAATGGCAGGAATGCCGCAACAAGTCCTGCGCCGCGCCAATAAGATTTTAGAAAAACTGGAAAAATCACATTCTTCAGAAGCCTTGACAGATAAGATGAAAGCACTTTCCAAGGAGGAATTACAGCTCAGTTTTTTTAATCTGGACGATCCATTACTGGAAGAAATAAGAGAGGAAATACTTGATTTGGATATAGATACGATTACGCCAGTAGAAGCATTGATGAAGTTAAATGAGATTAAAAGAATGCTGGTGAGAAAAGATAATTTGAGGTTGAAGAAATAGGGGAGGTTTTAGGTGTTTTAATTGAATAGAGTATTAAAATTTGAGAACCAAAATTCCTAATTCCAATCACCAAATTCCAATCACCAAATTCTATATACCAAATTCTAAAATTTCAAGTGAATTAAGTTCATAAAGGAATGACTTGAAACACTTTGACTGCTATTCTAATATCTTCATCAAAAAAACATTCAAAAATAGTTTGACTTTTTTTTGAAAAGCCTTTGGTATTGCTAAAAAAGTTTTAAATTTGCGTCCGCTTTAGAGTTATATAAAACATAACGTTCTGAAAACATATTGACGAGATACCCACCTACGTGGGTATGAATGCGAAAATAGCTCAGTTGGTAGAGCGCTATCCGCCCGAGGCGGATGGAGGTCTCGTTTAATTGACAAGATATATAAATAACGTTCTGAAAACATATTAAAGAGATACCCGCATACGTGGGTATGAATGCGAAAATAGCTCAGTTGGTAGAGCGCTATCCGCCCGAGGCGGATGGAGGTCTCGTTTAATTGACAAGATATATAAATAACGTTCTGAAAACATATTGACGAGATACCCACCTACGTGGGTATGAATGCGAAAATAGCTCAGTTGGTAGAGCGCTATCCGCCCGAGGCGGATGGAGGTCTCGTTTAATTGACAAGATATATAAATAACGTTCTGAAAACATATTAAAGAGATACCCGCATACGTGGGTATGAATGCGAAAATAGCTCAGTTGGTAGAGCGCTATCCGCCCGAGGCGGATGGAGGTCTCGTTTAATTGACAAGATATATAAATAACGTTCTGAAAACATATTGACGAGATACCCACC
>Ga0335396_10001605_pt1 | contig 28754 bp, 27 predicted proteins | sample FRY02_FD_205743 | JGI IMG/M metagenome (GOLD analysis project Ga0335396, IMG submission 205743) | Freshwater microbial communities from Lake Fryxell liftoff mats and glacier meltwater in Antarctica - FRY-02 (spades assembly) (version 2) | ecosystem: Environmental > Aquatic > Freshwater > Ice >... | reverse complement strand
TGACCAAACCAGAACTCCTCTATATAGACGAATACGGCGCGCACCTCAGGGCGAAAACACTACGGGAGCTTCAGAACAAGGCAGGTGGCGGTCGAATATCGAAAATGTACCTTGGGGAAAAGCACATAGGCTATGTTGTGGGTCAGCGGTGGTTCACGGCATACAAACCCGTAGTATTTGGAGAATAAAATGGCCATGTTTAACGCAAACATAGACGAACTGAACAGTGTTATAAAAGACCTTGATGACGACGGCGAAGTATACTCGTTAACCCTACAAAAAGCCAGTATTAAAGAGCAAGTCTGGGTAATGAGCCTGAGCAAAGTACGTGTAAAAATCACCCTAAACCGAGACGGGACATGGGCCGCCACCGTGGTAATGGACGCAGCATAATGAAACTCTACGAACTACCCCGATTTTCCCACTTCACTCTCAACGAGGAACCCCGAGTACCGCCCGACGGCAACGACCCAGGGCACACAGCTGCTGTGTACTACTTTAATCACGTCGACGGGATGTACTCTTACTGCACCCGCGAAAGTACCGTATTCCACTTCGCTGCATGGACTGAAGTAACTAAAGTAGAATAAAATGAAATACATCCTGAATAAGAAAATGCTCGAACGCTGCCTAGGCGCGCCACTCTGGGATGAATATAGCTACCCAACAAAAAATCCTCTACCAGAAGCCCTACGGGACTACCTAGAAAACTGCCTAGAAGGTGGTTTTGCTGACGACTGCGACTTCTTAAGTGACGACTGCCACTATATCACAGTATATGAGTCAATCGAAGAGTGCCAAGAACTAGACGAGGAAGATTGCTTTGAGGTAGCCCACCTACTTGACGGGTGGTGGGTAGCTCTCCTGATTCTCAATAACGAATCGGCCATCACCTACGTCATGAACGATAAATACGTTTCAGAAAAGCTTCGGGCAAGCTTAAACGAGGCCGCATAATGAAACACAACTACACATACCTCGCTGGACCCATCGAAGGACTCACCCCAGAGCAGCAAACAAAGTGGCGTAACCAAGCGACAGCTATGCTAGCAGCCAGAGACATCATAACCCTCAACCCGTGCCGAAGGGCCAACTTCATCCTGGACACGAGCCCCTACGCTGCCAACCGGCTCTTCAAATGCGACCTCCAAGATATCTCCAACTCGACGGTCATCCTAGCTAACCTCTCAGATGACCTCCCCGGCAAGAAGTGGGGAACAGTAGCTGAGATCGCCCACGCCCATACCCACAACAAGATCATCATAGTGATCCTCGCTGAAGGCCAGTTCCACCATCCGTTTATCTCGGCGTACGCTACCGAGATTCACACATCGCTACACGCAGCTGTTGAGGCTGTTTGGGAGTACTACCTTTGATCGCTGTGGTATCTATTCTCATCGTCTATTTCATCTGGTATAAGGTATCTTTTAAATGACCACCATAGGAACAATCTGGGGGCTTATCGCGTCGGTTGTTTTGATATACGCAGCAGCCGAACCGCATATCAGGCGCAGGGCAGTTTTGAAGGGGTACAAGGGATGCTAGCAACCATCTGGACAATCCTACTATGCATCGGCAGTGTCTGCTTGATGTTACAATGTGTTAAACCACGAAAGATTCATATCTAATGTCTGACTTCTACGACGACGTTTGGGCTACGCAGTTCAAAGCACCGCCACCAAACAAATGGGCCATCAACCATGATAATGCGTCAGGTAATGATATCCGACAACAAGAGGAAAGCAAGATAGAACACGAAGAATTCGAAAAACTGGTAGGTACAATCCTAGACCAGGTATCACCCGTTCCAACAGACCACATCAACCCCGCACACTACCAAGATGTAGTGCCTGGTCTCCAATACATGGATTTAATGATCCCGATGTTGAAGCGGTTCACTGGGGTAAAGGCTCACCTGATGGGGCAGATCTACAAATACCTCATGCGGTCCGGTCTGAAGGATCCTGTGGTGCAGGACCTTAAGAAGGCGCAGTGGTATCTGAATTTCCTGATTAAGCATCTAGAAGAAAACAAATGACCGACTCCGAGTACATCACTCAGCTAGTGAAGTCACTAGACCTAGCAAACGCCACGATCATCCAATACAAGCAACAAATCAGGAACAACATGTCTGCTCAACACTCACGCAGCGAAGCCGGTATCAACGACTACCTCAAAGAGGCCGACAAAGGTAAAGAAACGATGCGGGTGCCCGTCGAAGTGATGAACGCGCTGCTCGACCGGATTCGTTTCCTGCAACAGAAGCTGGCGGAGGTCGAATGAAACCGATGCTCCTGCCAAGGGAGTGCCCCGATACCTCAGCCCTCTCCTACCCGATATTTTCTACGCCAAAGCTGGACGGTATCCGAGCGCTAGTGAAGGACAACGTGGTCCTGTCTCGAACGCTGAAGCCTATCCCTAACAAATACGTACAACAGCTTTTCGGGAAGCCGGAGTACGAGGGTTGTGATGGGGAATTGATCTACGGGTCTCCGACCGCTGATGACGTCTACCGAGAGACCAACTCGTTTGTGATGTCCCACGACAAGGTGTGCAACAACATCCGATACCTCGTGTTCGACTTCTGGGATATGACAGGTGTGGACTATCTAGACCGGTCTCGTTCGCTTAACCGATTCGCCTGGGACACCCGCGTAGACGTTGTGTACCCCAACCTGATGCTCAGCGAAGAGCATCTTCTAGACGAAGAGCACACACGCATCAACATGGGCTACGAAGGTTTGGTCCTTCGATCTGGAACAGGCCTGTACAAGCATGGTCGGTGTACCCTGAAAGAAGCCAACTCGTACAAGCTCAAACGGTTCCTAGACTCGGAGGCAGTAATTCTAGACATCGTAGAAGAAATGAAAAATGAGAATGAAGCAACGACAAACGAGCTAGGCAGAACTAAGAGGTCGATTAGCAAAGCGGGCCTGGTTGGTAAAGGGACAATGGGTGCACTCCATGTCCGCGATGTAGAAACAGGAGTAGACTTCTTTGTCGGCTCAGGTTTCACAGCTGGAGAACGCGCTCAATATTGGGATATCGGATCAGTTATCAAATACAAATACTTTCCAGTCGGGGTTAAAGACAAACCACGGCATCCGATATACCTCGGGATGCGAACACAGGGGACATAATATGGTTGACTATATGGAGCGAATTCATCGAATTAGCCAACAGGTACCGAATCGCGGTGGCTAAGGTTGTGTCTCAGGCCATAGAAATAAAACGGCTAAAGACGGCAGATGAATCCTTTAAAAGACGGGTAGCTGTCCTAAAACATCAATACCGCGCAGAACAAGAGGAACATCGATGGCCAGCATGACCCCAACAGTCGGTACCTAAAGCACCAACGGAGAGAAAATGGAAGAAGTAGTTGTTAAGTGTATCTTTAGATTGAAAATACCGCAGCCATGCACACCGGAGGCGGTCCTCAAGGTGTTAACCGACTGCCTGGTTAACCTAAACGGGTTATCTGAAAAAGAATCATTCGAAGTAATTGAAATTGACCTATCAGAGGAACTGAAATGGGTAAAGAAACAAAAACACAACCACAACCTGCTGGCAAACCCGGAGTGGTTGTCAAAGACAGGCCTCTAACCCGGTTTGAAAACATCTCAGTATCGGTAGTTAGCTTGGGCGGCAACATCGCCTGGGTCAAGACGCTATTCAACGATATCCTGGCGGATTTTGTGATGCGAAAGGGCATATACATCTGTGATCAAAAGTGGAAGGTAGATATCGTGTTCGGGATAATGGGCACAGGCGAGGCAGGCGTTACACTAACAGCTACCGAAGCTAACCACATCCTGATACAAGTAGCCGCGCCGTGGATGGAAGACAGCTTCGAAGAGAACTGTGACGACGACACACCGCTTATGCGCCAATTTCTAAACACAGTATGCCACGAGTTCGTACACGCATGCCAGCAGCTTACCTACACAGATGGGTTTCCTATCAAGGGTATGTCCTTTGACCCGCAGGATAAGCAAGAGGCCTACTACTTCGACCCAAGTGAGGTGGAAGCGAGAGCCCTCTCTGATTTCTACCTGGCTAGGTACCTAAAATGACAAAGAAGCGGCTGCTCTTTGACATCGAAACAGACGGCCTCTACGAAAAGGTAGCAACAGTCTGGTGTATGGTGACGCAGGACGTAGATACCAACGAGGTACTGTGTTACTCGGACTACGACGACCGACTACCAAACCTAGATATCGGCCTAGCGGCACTACACGCAGCTGACGTTCTCATCGGTCATAACTTCATCAACTACGACATCTCGGTACTCGGGAAGCTACGAGGTTGGTCACCCTTGCCACACCAGCGGCTCCTTGATACCTGGATCATGTCGATGGTCAATCGATACAGGAGGGACCACCTGCACGGTCTCGGTGGTTGGGGCCAACATCTCGAGTCGCCTAAGGGTAAGTACGACGACTGGACCAAGTACACCCGCAATATGCTCAAGTACTGTATCCAAGACGTTGCCTTGAACGTGAAGGTATACCACGCAGTAGCGCAGGAGGCCAACAAGATTTCTCGGAGGTATCCCCTGTACGCGAAGGGTCTAGAAGTCGAAATGAAGTTCGCTCAGATCGAAGCTGAGATTAGCCACACAGGGTGGCGATTCGATATGCCCGCTGCCGAAGCGCTCATGCTACGGTTAGAGACACGGATGGCGATCATCGAGCAAACGCTTGAGCCAATTATCGGGGCCAGATGCATAGCCATCGACGGTAAATCCGAGTTTAAGACACCGATCTGGACCAAGTCTGGGAACTATGCGATCAATACTGTTAAACACTTTGGGTACCCCATCGAAGCGGGTCTTGACGAGCGACCACTCGAAGGGCCATACTCGCGAGTGGAATTCGTGCAGGGTAAGCTTGGCACTATCACGGTTGTTCGCGATTATCTATACAGCATCGGGTGGGTTCCAGACGAGTGGAACACCGAGAAGGTAGGTAATAAGTGGATCAACACTACGCCTAAGATGAGCGACACCTCGTTGTCAATACTTGGTGAAGGAGGTACGATGGTCTCGGAGTACTACACCATCCGGGCGCGGAAAGGAATCCTCGAGGGATGGATCAAGGCTGCGTCGGTAGACGGTCGCTTACATGGCAACATGTGGACCGTAGGAACGCCTACCTTCAGATGCCGACACGAGGTCGTAGCCAACATACCCTCCGTGGATGCACCATACGGGCCAGAGATGCGGTCCCTGTTGATTGCTGAAGAAGGGTGTTCATTAGTAGGTGCTGATTCGTCTGGCAACCAGATGCGCGGCCTATGCCACCTGCTAAACAACCAAGGGTTTACCAACGAGGTGATCAACGGGGATGTCCACCAGCGGAACGCGGATGTGTTGGGAGTGAGCAGGAAGCTAGCGAAGCCTTTTCTCTATGCGTTTTTGTTTGGTGGGGGTAAGGGCAAACTAGGCCAGATCCTCACAGGCGCTACCAACCCGAAAGCGGGTGCCAAGGCCCTAGAGAAATTCCAAGATTCCATCCCAGGAATGAAGGAACTAAAGGAGTCTTTAGAGTCTCAGTTCGAGGAATCCTCTGCTGCTTTCGGAGAACGAAACGCGTTCATCCGGGGGCTAGACGGGCGAATCGTATTCACGAGCTCCCCGCACATGGTACTCAACTACGCACTCCAGACGATCGAGGGGATCACCTGCAAGGCGGCAGCTGTGTATATGAAAGAGAAGCTGGTTGCGAATAAGATACATCATCAGTTTGTACTTCATATGCATGACGAGTTTTGCTTGGTAGTCAAGGATGAAGACGCTGAACAAGTATCCGAATTAGCTGTAGAAGCATTTACTGAGGCCCCCAAGTGGTTTGGAATTGAATGTATGGGCGGGTCATCCCACATAGGTAAATCATACGACAAGGTACATTAATGAACGAAGAAGAAGAATACGAAGACGAGTCAGTAAACCGGGTCATCATCGATGCTGACTCTATTATCTACGGCATCGCTGTATCCAAGAAAACGCCCAACCAGTGCAACTCAATGCTCGATCGGGCCATCGAAGAGATCATCTCAACGTGCCAAGCGAAGGAAGCATTCGTGGTAATCAAGGGGTCGAACAACTTCAGACACAGGGCAGACCCGCTGTACAAGTCCAAGCGTAAAACAGACCCGGACATCAAGAAGCGGGTAGCGAAAATGAACGAGTACGCTGCTGACTTCGCAGTGATCTCTGACGGTGGCGAAGCCGACGACTACTGCCGTGTTATCGCCGGGGATGTCACGGGTACGACCATCATCGCTCATATCGACAAGGACCTCGATTGTATTCCAGGTGACCACTACAACTACCACAAAGACAAGAGGTTCTTTTACCAGGTAAAACGAGAAGACGCCTACCGCTGGGAAATCCAACAGATTATCACCGGTGACGGGACAGATACTATCAACGGTATCTGGCGAGTAGGTCCGGTTAAAGCCAAGGCCATGATGGAAGGTGTGTCCAATGGACAACTTCTGGACATGGTACTACAGCTGTACCGCGAAAAAGGCTCAGACCCAGAACACTTTACCAGGGCCGCTAACTGTATCTACCTACGAGAGAAGCGGGAAGACATCCGGGTGCTCACCTACGAAGAACTAATTGAAAGACTGACATGGAAGACGACACCGGCCACTGGATCTCACTCACCGACCGACCAGACGGAGCCATCGGGTTCATCTACCTGATCCACAACGTTGCCACCGGGCAGCAGTACATCGGTAAGAAAAACCTGGTCTCCTACCTAACCAAGCCACCCCCGGCTGGTAGGAACAGGAGAATCAAGATGCATAAGGAATCTAACTGGAAGTCCTACACATCGTCGTCGGATAATCTCAACCGAGACATCAGAGAGATCGGCCATGAGTGCTTCTCGTTTGTTGTCATCGAGTGGTGCAAATCAAAGAGCATGATGACATATCGAGAATGCCAGGAGTTGTGGTTGAATGAAGCGCTGTCGCGAGAGTTGGTACCCGGAACCGAGTTACGAAAATGGTACAACGAAGCGATTTCTGCTGTAAAATTTTTGAAGCCCTTGAAATGAAACAAAAGAAAACGGGTAGGTAACCAAATGAGAATGTGTGATTTCAAATATAGTGTTACATTTAATAGTGGTGAATACGGTGTGGGTGATGAGCATGAATCTGATGTTGACTACTTTGGGAACAACCTTGAGGAGCTGATAGATGAGGTATTACAAAATGAAAAAGGGGACAAGCTCGCTTTCTGGAAGGTAAACAAAATTTATGAAAAGCCATGCGTAGGTGTCTTTGCAGAGGAAGCTGATGACACTAAAGGGGCAATTGCAGTACTATATGAAACATAAAGAAAAACCACCAGAGGAAAAGCCAGAGTACCTTGATCTGAAATCTGAATTTGCTAACAAGCATTCGAAGAAACAAAAAGAGAAGAACGAGGCATCCAAGCGTAGACACCTGCTACGCGATGCCCGTGACGACAACGACTGGAACTGATATGTCTCGATGGATCCACGCGCCATGCCCAAAGACAGACTGCGGATCGCATGACGCATTCAGTTACAAAGACGACGACAAGTTCGGCTACTGCTTCTCCTGCGCTAAGTCCTCCCCGATCGACCCGAATTACGTACCAACAGAATACCACAAAGAGAACTATGACATGCACCCTATCGAAGACATCTACGGATACGCCACCCGTGGATTCAAAGAACGAGGTATCACTAAGGCCACAGCAGAGCACTATGGCGTCAAGGTCAGCTACAACGCCGAAGGTGAGATCGCGTCTCACTTCTATCCGTACACGAAGGACGGGCAAGTTGTCGCCTACAAAGAACGCAAGCTACCTAAACAATTCATCATCCACGGAGACTTCAAAGGTGTACAACTTTTTGGCCAGAATGTTGCCCAAGGTAACAAACGCATTATCATTTGTGAAGGCGAGCTGGATGCTCTTGCCGTGGCTCAATCTGCATTTGACAAATACGGACGGTACTACCCGGCGGTCGCCCTTCCATCCGCGTCGGCAACGGCGCTGATTATCGAGCAACGAGAGTGGCTCAGGACATTCGCCGAGGTCATCGTCATGACAGACATGGACGAGCCGGGGCAGAAGATAGCTAAGCAGATCGCTAAGATCGTGGGATACGATAAGGTAAAGATCGCCACGATGTCGGAGAAAGATCCGTGCGATTTACTGGTTAAGCATGGTGGACAGGCTGTACTAGCAGCTATGTTCGATGCTAAGCTGTTCTCACCGGCGGGTATCGTCTCGGGACAGGATGTCTGGGAACACTACAAACGAAAGCAAGCAACCTCCTCTGTACCCTACCCTGCTTGTCTCCAAGGGTTCAACACCATGACCCAAGGTATGCGCCTTGGAGAGATCGTGCTGTTCACCTCGGGGACAGGTGCCGGTAAGAGTACACTCATCAAAGAAATCGTGCTTGAGATCCTTGAAAACACACCCGACTCAGTAGGCATGGTGTCACTTGAGGAGTCCGTAGGAGATACCGCTCAGAAGTTCATCGGGATGAACCTCAAGAAGAACCTGTCCGAGAGCGAGACTACCGAAGAGGAGCAGTACGAAGCCTTCAAGCGGGTCTTCAGCGACAACCGGCTGGTTCTGCTAGACCACCAAGGCTCGGTAGGTGACGGATCCTTGCTTGAAAAGATCGAACAGCTGGCCGTGATGGGCTGCAAGTACATCTTCCTGGACCACATCACGATTGCAGTATCTGAGGGGTCAGAGGGTAAGGAAGGCAACGAGGCCACTGACGCTGTGATGTCCCAGCTGCTCAAGATCGTGATGAAGCACGGCGTGTGGTTAGGAGTAGTGTCCCACCTGCGTAAGGCATTTCAGAAGAAGGCCTTCGAAGAGGGTGGCCTACCATCTGTTGACGACATCAAGGGGTCGGGCTCAATCAAACAAATCTCGTTTGATATCCTGGCCTTCGCTAGAAATATGATTGCGGATACCGTCAAAGAACGCAACACGATCAAGATGCGGGTACTCAAGAGCCGCTTCACTGGCAAGACCGGTGATTGTGGATCCTGCAGCTATGATCCGAATACAACCCGGCTTAGTGCCAACAACATGGTAGACTTCGAATGAAATGGATCTCACTTAAAGACGCCGATTGGGTAAACCTAACCACCCGTGTTCCTCTCCATGACCCATATGACGAGGAAGAATCTATCCGAATCGCAATCCGACTAACAGAACAACGACTCAAAGACCTCAACACCGAGGAAGACAGCCGGAGCTAAACCAATGAATCCTTTTGATTACTTAGCAGAGCGGGTAGCAGCCATACTACCCGACTCCGAGAAATACCAGAATCACGGGGCAGTAATATTATCAATGTACACAGAGTGGAATGAAGATATCGTCAACGCCTCTTGGGATATGCTACTCAAGCACTGCACCAAGAGTCGAGACACCCGGTACACAGCAGCTGTTAAACTCACCTTCATCTCAGCAGCTATCGGCAAGATGGTCTGTGAGCATGTCCAGGTACCGACGCCGGAGATGCGAACGCTACTCGCTGTGGGTGACCTCATGCTGGAGACATTCCTGCAGGACGACCTCGTTGAGATCGAGAGGGAGTACGATGGTTTCAAAGCACCGTACCTAGTCAGGATCCTGCACCAGAGGAGCCGCGTAAAGCCAACGCTGATCGGAACAATCTTCACTACACCGGAGGCGATAACCTCGGGGGTATCTGACGTGACCCATAAAACGTTCATCAAGGGTCGGGACGCCAGCGAATCATTCAAGAAGTACTTAGATACACCCTTTGTTAAGGCAACCGAGATACTCCGTCAGCAACCGTGGGCGTTGAACCTACACGTACTCAAGGCAGCTAAGGCTAACCCACCGCCGGTAACAATCGAACTGATCGATGGGGATGGGGTCATCGTAGAACTACTGTTAGACGACATCACCAAACTAACAGACGGGATGACCCACCTGGATGGCACACAGTTCCTCGGTCGGAACGATCCAAGGGTCCAGCGATTGAAGTCTAAGTCGTTCGAGTACAACCAGATCATCAAGAAGGCAGATCTGATCTGCGATCAGGGCTTCCCGTTCTACCAAGAGATCTCACGCGACTATCGAGGAAGGAGCTACTACTCCGAGTCCTTCTTAGAGTACCAAGGATCTGACCTTGCCCGTAGCCTCTTTTTGTTCTACAACGAAGAGGAAATGACCCGAATAGGGTACCGGTTTCTCTGCATCCATGCGGCCTGTTCCTACAATCAGTCGTATACGTTAGAGGAATTGTCTCAGCTTAAGTGGATCACGAGCGACTACATTACGTACCTAAAAGAGCAGGGGCTAGATACTATCTCGGTAGACAAGATGACGCTCGATGATCGCTTTAACTGGGTTATGGCCAACATCTACACCGTTTGTGAGTGGGGCAACGGAAACGCGGTCAAGCCCGAAGCGGAGAAGCCATATGCCTTCTTAGCCGCCTGCGTAGAGATAGCAGGGTATACCCAGAGTGTCCACCAGAGGCTACCTTTTACCTCTGGATTACCCATCCCATCGGATGGATCAAACAACGGCACACAGCACATGGCTGCCTTGTCCAAAGACCTGCGGGCAGGAGAATTAGTGTCGCTGACCCCATCGAAGATCCAGAAGGACTTCTACGTTTCAGTAGCCCAGGTACTGAAGACAATCATCCCGGATTTCTTTACTCGGGTTAACATGGCTATGAAGGACATCAGAAAGGGCATCTCTAAGCGGGCCTGCATGACGAGGAGCTACTCAGCTGGTAAGACACGTATCGCTAAGAACATGTACGAAGACATGCACGCTGCTGGGTTGTCTCACAAGTACTCAGTAACAGAGCAGGAATGCACTATGCTGGCTGGCAACATGATCCGGGCCATCAACGACGTCTGTACTGGCCCACTCAAGACAGCTAAGTTCTTGCAGGAGTTAGCCGAGCATGAGCTCGATGAGGGTGAGAACGAGATGTCCTGGGTGACACCGTCAGGCTTCCCTGTAGTCTACCAAGCCTACCTGCAGAGGCAGACCAAGCAGAGGGGCATGATCAAGGGCATCAAAGGAAACAAGGATGGTAGGGTCATGCATGTGATACGCGAAGATATCATCGGCAAGGACTCACACAAGCGGGTTCCATGCCGGAGATCCTTCGCGTCAGGAATCTCTCCCAACTTCATCCATTCGATGGACTCCGCGCATATGGACAACACGATTGTTGCCTTCGGCGGTTCCTTCGCTGCGGTACACGACAGCTTCTCAGTACATGCCGACAGGGTACCTCGCCTGAGGCAAGTTGCCAAGGAACAGTTCATAAAGCAATACTCGATGACCAACGGGTTTGACTACATCGAGCTGGCCTTGATGAAGCATCAACCTACCTTTCAGTATCCACAACCAGTGTCGGGCCAACTCGACATCAACCAGGTAATCAAAAGTGACTACTTCTTCTGCTAATTTCTTTAAGTACAACTCGATCGGGCAATTCCACAATGTAGTCAAGGAGATCCGGGAATACTACGATGGCAAGCCACTCCCGGTGGTTAGCTTCAAGGGCACAGTGAAGGCCCACGGAACTAACGCTGCTGTGGTGTATACACCGGCCACCAACGAAGTTACCTTCCAGTCGAGAGAACGAGTGTTGAGTCTAGTGGCTGACAACGCCGGGTTCATGCTGTACATGAGCCAACACAAGGATTGGCTTAGACAATTCTGTCTCGATACCCTGAGTATCGGGACGCCAGACAGCTACGTTGTCTATGGTGAGTGGTGTGGCGGGAATATCCAGGCCAATGTCGCGATCAACGGGTTGCCTAAGATGTTCCTTATCTTCGGTGTCAAGACAGTTAGCCTTGGCGTAGACACCTGGATCGAACACTACGCCGATGACCCATCGAAGAACATCTACCACATAAGCCGGTTTGGTACCTTCATGCAGGTCATCGACTTCAACAATCCAGATGACAGCACAGACAACCTGCGTGCGATTACCGACGATGTCGAGGCGCGGTGTCCTATCGGTGCCTACTTCGATAAGGAAGGTATCGGTGAGGGCGTGGTGTGGACCTCGGTTGGTGCAGAACATTTCCACCAGTTCAAAGTTAAGGGTGAGAAACACTCAGCATCTAAGGTGCGAGTATTAGCAGCAGCTGATCCAGACAATATGAAGGCGAAAGAATTTGTAGAGTCAGTAGTAACAGAACAACGGTTAGAGCAGGGCCTACAGTGGCTCTTGAACGAACAACTAAAGCCATTCGATATGCCCAGTATCGGTGACTTCCTGCGGTGGGTATACGGTGATGTGATCAAAGAAGAGTCAGACACTATCGTAGCCTCGCAGCTGGACCCTAAGAAGTTAGGTGGTCCTATCGCACTCAAAGCGAAACAGTGGTATATCAGCAAACTAAACAATCAAGGATAATTAATGACTCAATTTCGTACAGCGTTCGGGGAAACCATTTTCAAAGCTAAGTATGCACAAGGACCGGATGACACCTGGGATAATGTGTCTGAGCGGCAGGTCGAAGATGTGTGTGGCACCCGATGGGGTACCCTGCCTGCGCTGATGTCAGCCGACGAGCAGAAGCAGCTAAAACAGTATATCAAGGAAATGAAGTTCATCCCCGGAGGCCGCTACCTCTACTACGCGGGTCGAGACTTTAAAGCGTACAACAACTGCTACCTGCTGCGTAGTGAAGAGGACACCCGCGAGGACTGGGCGAATACAGCTTGGAAGTCCATGTCCTGCTTGACCACGGGCGGCGGTATCGGGAATGACTACTCCCGACTGCGCCCTAAAGGCAAGACCCTGAGGCGTACAGGAGGTACGTCCTCTGGTCCGGTACCTTTGATGATGGCCATCAACGAGATCGGTCGGAATGTCATGCAGGGTGGATCACGGAGATCCGCCATCTATGCGTCACTTAACTGGGCTCACGACGATATCCAAGACTTCATGACAGCAAAGAACTGGTCACCCGAGATTGCAGCAATGAAGGTCAAGGACTTCAACGCTAGCGCACCTCTCGACATGACCAACATCAGCGTCAACTACGATGATGCCTCTCTCGTTAACGGTATCGAGAACAACGAGATCTTCAAGCAGAACTGTCGGCAGGCCATGATGAATGGCGAGCCGGGGTTCAGCTTCAACTTTGGAAACAAACAGAATGAGACCCTTCGCAACGCTTGTACCGAGGTTACCTCCGAAGACGACAGCGATGTCTGCAATTTGGGTAGCATCAACATGGCTAATATTTCGTCTCTGGAGGATTTTAAGAGTGTTGTTGCTCTTGCTTCTAAGTTTCTGGTATGTGGCACGATGCGTGCTGACCTGCCTTATGCAAAGGTTTATAAGGTACGGGAAAAGAACCGACGCCTAGGCCTGGGACTCATGGGCATTCACGAGTGGCTGCTGAAGCGTAACTACGGCTATGAGGTAACAGCTGAGCTGCATAAGTGGCTAGCCGCGTGGAAGTCAGACGGAGAGCAAGCAGCTAACGAACACTGCGATCGCTTCCATTTGTCTCACCCAAAGGGTTACCGAGCTATCGCCCCTACAGGATCAATCGGTATTCTAGCTGGCACTACCACCGGCATTGAACCCCTCTTTGCTGTGGCTTACAAGCGGAGGTTCCTCACCGAAGGTACTAAGTGGAAGTACCAGTTTGTTGTCGATGGAACAGCACAAACGCTTATCACAGAGTACGGAGTGGACCCGACTAAGATTGAATCAGCACTCGACCTGAGTACTCAGTATGAGAAGCGAATCAAGTTCCAAGCAGATGTACAGGACTACGTTGATATGTCGATTTCCAGCACCATCAACCTCCCGGCTTGGGGGTCTGATGGTAACAACGAAGGCCAGGTTCAACAGTTTACGGACACGCTCGCTAAGTACGCGCAGCGGCTCCGGGGCTTCACCTGCTATCCAGATGGAAGCCGTGGTGGTCAACCACTGACACCTGTGCCGTATGCTGAGGCTATCGCAAACGTGGGCACTACGTTCGAGGAAACTGATATTTGTGATATCTCCGGTAAGGGTGGCACTTGCGGGGCTTAACGGTTTTAGTTGGTACCTATAGAAAGAAAACACAAACAGGTAACGGAGGAAATATGCACACGAAAGAAGCTAGAAAGGACTACGACCAAGCAAACAAAGAACGCTTCGCAGCCAGAAAGAGGGAATACCGTTTGGCTTACGAGGCGGCCAACAGAGAGAGGCTCTCAGCCCAAAGGAAAGTGGCCTACCAACGCCGTAAGGTCGCGATCAAAGGGTACAACAAGGAGCGACAGGCCCAGCCGGATTACCAACTATCTTCTTACCTCCGACGCGTCTGCCGGGTTTACGGTATAAGTAAAGAAGAAGCGCTGCTATTCCACGAGCGCACCAAACAGGCATGCGAGCTGTGCTCAAAGCCTTGGGACCAGAGTGAGCGAAGGCGGTTCAACATAGATCACAACCACCAAACAAACACTGTTCGTGGTGTGCTCTGCGACAACTGCAACTATGCGGTTGGGCATCTAAAAGATAACCTTGGGCTGGCACGTCAATTGGTCTCTTACCTCGAGAAATACGAAGATGCTAAAATCTAAATTGCCCTTTGAAGAACAGGATATAGTAGACAAGCTACTGCTACGAGCAGAAATCCGCAGGAGGATCAGGCAAGCAGCTGGGGGCAAAGAAGACCGCATTGCCATAACCTGCGAAGAAGCTGCGGCTGAGATCGTTAGGCTTAGAGGCTTGTGTAGTCGGTACCTATAGGGGCCAGCGGCCCTTATCTATTCTGTATATGAGGAAATAAATGAAACAATATATTGGGACTAAGGTCCTGAACGCTACCCCCATGTCTCGTGGTAAGTATAACAGCTATCGTGGGTGGGCACTCCCGGAAGAAGAGGATATGGCCGATGAGGGTTATCTCGTCGAATACCTCGATGACGGAAAAGCGAACGATAGCCGACACAAGGGCTACATCAGCTGGTCTCCGAAGGAACAATTCGATAAGACCTACCGCGAGAATGCAGGTGAGCTGAGCTTTGGCCAAGCGATTGAAGCACTCGAACTGGGTCACCGCGTTGCCCGTAAGGGTTGGAATGGTAGGGGCATGTGGTTGGTGCTAGTACCCGGCACGAGCAGTGTAACCTTCAAAGCAGGGTCGGCCTACCATAGGGCAGGTCTAGTTTGTGGTGATATCCTGCCACACATCGACATGTACACTACCAACGCTGGGGGGCGTCGCGCTATGCTTCCTGGTTGGTTGGCTAGCCAGTCTGATATGCTTAGCAAAGACTGGTTTATTGTTTAACAAAGGAACAAATATGAAAAGCTACAACATCTACCGCAAGACCGGGACCACCGACGAAGAAGTTGTGGTTGCCCTCGGCTTAGACCCAGCTTTGGCCGGAACGCCCGGAATCAACGAAGCGGCTATCCGTAAGATGCACAAAGAGAACTACGAAGGCTATGTGAAGCAGGGGATGAACCCAGACGCAGCACTCTCCCGCGCAGACCAGCAAGCAGCATCTGCAAGGCAAACCGTAAAAGACAACGCTGATTGAAATTAAATACCCCTACATAGGCCATTAAGGCTTCTGTAGGGGTATCTTTTTTAGAATGGCGACTCTAATCCTTGCATCCAATCCGGTACATCATCGATTCCAGTTTTCATCTTAGGAACAGCTGCAGCCTTCGCCTTAGCAAATTCCTCAACTGACTTGGCACGCTTACCTCCAGATGGGGTCATCTGCCAGAAGCCCCCACTCTTAGCAGCTTCGGTAGCCACAAGCCTCTGCATATGCTCGACCTTAGTCTGGAAGTTGTTAACCCAAGAGTCAAACGTATTGGACAAACCAGACATATTGAGGCCTTGTTTAGCCAACCTGATCAGCGTTTTAAACTGATCAGGTGTGACAACCTGCTTAGAGCGGTTGGTCTCGGGTACCGATCCCTTAGGCTTCCAACCGGCAGAGCGGGCTCGATTCAGGATATCGTCCTTCTTCTCCTTGTACCCCTTCCACCACTCCAAAGCACGGACCTTGTTAAGCATCTGATCAGGCGTTGGGTTCCTGATCTCAGCGCTAGGGTCGTACCCCGCTTTAAGGTACTTGTAACGTTGGTAATCCCCACCCGGTGTAGCCTTCTCAAACATCTCGTCAAAGTAAGCCCCCATCGCCGGAAATTGGCCCTCGTCGTAGATACCAACCCTGCCGAGCTTGTCCGCCTTCTCCTTAGCCAAAGATTCAGCCCTGTTAACCTCAGCACGAACCTTCTCCCCAAACCTACCAATCTCCTTGATGGCCTCGGGAATGGCGATGTTGTTGTAGGCATTTCGGTAGATCAGCGCACCGCTTGCTGTTGAGTTGACCGCATCGTGAACAAAAGAAACAGGCGTGGGCGACGATCGGTTGTCATTTACCGCCATAGTAGCCAGCGTAGCGAGGCCGCCATCGGCACCCTGGATTGGCATAACCAAAAACATCCGCGAAGCCGAAGTACCCTTGTAGTTATCAAAGTAAGACCACTCTTCTGTCTTCGGATTAAAGTAGCCTATGCGACCTTTAGATGCAGCCGGGTCTGCTTGCCTCATTGCCTTCGGGATTTCCGGGTAGTCGGCACCAGTTGCATCTTGGAACTGGTGTGCCTCAACACCCAGCTTTACCTCGCCGGAGAATGCCGTGTGAGTGTCCTTAGATGGATCTAGAATAGGCAACAGGGATGACGGGCCAAGCGCCATCGTGTCACCGTTAATGTTTTTGATGAGTGGTATATGCATCAGAATACCAAACAGGCGACCGGCTGATGTCATAACATTGCCATCGTTTTGGCTAACCACCTCCCGGAGAGACGCCTCTACTGCGTTATTCAACGCGGTCGAGGCCTCCTCCATACCAGTGTAAGGCCCGTTCGTAATCAGATGCTCAATTGCAGCATCACGATAATCAGAATCCATAAGGAAAGAATCAACGTGAGCGCCGAACATTCCTGCGTCCTTACCATAGCCGTTCTGCATGAGGGGTATTTTGAATAGATCAGCTGCAAACTTTTCCTCCGATGCTCCCGCTGCGAGGAATCGCGTCCATGCCTCGACGTGCTCAGGCTTTCCTGCAAATGTTTTCTCCAAGTTCTGTAAGATAACGTTCAAGGCGTGGTCACGCATGTCGCCCATAGACGGGTCAGCAATCCCCAAGCGCCGAGCAACAGAAGCGTCACCGAAGAATAGGGCCTGCAAGAAGATACCGTTCTGATTACCGTCATCAAAGTTGATGTGGGTAAGCGGGATGTGGTTCATACTCTTGGCGTTGTTGCGCAGGTTAAACGCATCGTCCCACAAATTCTTGTTGCCAAGGGCTTCACCGCGAGGCATAGCTGCAAGATAGCGTTTGATATTGTCGTGGGTATCCGCCAATGGATCCGCTAGGTACTCGTTGTACTCCTTGCCGAGGGTGGCGAGGGCGTTAGCCATCTCTGGGGTATACATCTCCAGCACCTTGGCCTCACCCATTTTAAGGATACCCGCTGTTGACTTTCCATCTACCGCCGTCATATAGTTTAGAACGATATTAATCATGGTTCCAATCGCGGCCAGCTCACCCGGTGGCATAAGCTTCATAGCCCTTTGCCGAGCAACGCCAACTAGCTTAAGAAATTCGGCACCCTTGCTCTTAAGAATAGCAATCCTATCGGTATCAAACATATCCATGCCACGCACAGCATCTTGTTTGGCAAAGTTCAGCATCTCCCTCGCGCCCCACTTGTCGGCCATAGTGTCGGCCCCACGGGTATTCTCGTAGAATCGGCCATTGACCGCAGACGAAATAAAGCTCTTGTAGCCTGGTTTATTGATCTGATTTTGACCCGCCTCAACGGCATACGCCATAGACTTAAGCTTATCTTCAATTACAGAAGATGCGTGTTTCCGTTTTCGCTGCTCCCACTTGGCCTTCTGTACTGGATCTTTTGGATCATACCCTTCCCAAGGTTTAAGCTCGTTTAGTCTGGCCTTGTAATCCGCCTCAGAGACCTTGGCACCCTTAGCGTAGATGCCGGTGGAGAAGATAGGTAGGCCGGTCTCTGGGTCGGTCTCCATACCAGCAACGATATCGTCCAGCTGCACCTGCTTGAAGCGCACGTCCTTCTCGTGGTACTTAAACAGAATGGAGCCCCAGATGTCCTTAGTAATATCAGCAGCGAGGGTAACCAACTCGTCATTACGAATGTCTTTAGAGGTTGTCTTGCTACCTGGGTACTGCATACTGCTGCCAAGCCCGGTAGGCACGCTAGAGAGGCCCGCTCGCTGGGTATCCCCTGCAAGTGCCTCCCGAATAAACTTAAGATCTCTTGCGCGGCTCTTCACCGACTCAATAGGCGAATAAACTATTCTGCCCGACTTGTCTTTGGTAGCAATCAACCTACCGGCTTGGATCTCTGATTGAACTTGAGCAGCCATCATGGCTTGAACAGCTTCCATAGAAACCCGCTCGCCAAACGGTGTTCGGTCCATAGCAGCTTTGGCGGCTGCTGATCCGGCACCGATGATGTTGATAAGCGGCTGTGCGTCAACCAACCTGTTACCGCTGAGGTCTTCCGGTGTAGCCTCATTCTCCTTCCGATATACAGGTGCTTGGGACACGGCCACTGCATACCCCACGCCCATCAGAGTAGCTATCGGGGAGTGGTATTCGTCACTAAGACCAGTATCCTCTAGGGCCTGAGCGCCAGCGGGGACTTGGTCACCGTTTGCATCAGATACCCAGACCTTCGTTTGGTAGGGGTTGAACAAGTTGTTCTCGGCATCAGTCGTAATCAACGCTATGATATTACCCAAGTTATCGGCTGCACGCTTAATTTCGGGGCCAGTCTCAGGGCCACGGTAGCGTGCATCGTAGGCCGCTGCTTGCGACAGCACCTGCTTAGCCATATCGGTGGGGGACACGCCGTCTGCAACGGCTTGCTCAAAGTTGGGGGTGGCTGAAACAGCTTCTGCCTTAGCTGCTCGCCAGCGGTCAGGATCAATTGGCCGCTCCTTAACCCCACCTTGATCATCATACACAGCGTTGCCCAGGCTATCCATCTCAATCTCTGGTCGGTACCTGGCATTAGCAGCCCAAGGGCTACCCGTAGCCTGCGCCAGATCATCGGAGGTGAATCCCTCTTGAAGCTGCTCATGTGGTAATGGTGGCGGTACGTTGCCGACCAGCCCAGGAGCCATACCTTGCTGAACTTCTGCTGCCATCAAGGTCGCGGGTGTGTCCTCGCCCGCGGGGGACTGCTCGTTGAACGCCTGGGTGCCAGCGTATCGTGCTGCCAGCCTGTCGGCCAGCGACGGTGGAACCCCGCCTCCAGGTCGAACGTACTTTACATTACCTAATGCCATAATTTAGTTTCCTTTGAATAGATTTGCTACCTCACGCGAGGCGATCGGAAAGCTACCAATCAAGGGGGCTGCCCTCATCAGTTGGTAAACACCCTTGTCTGTATTGCCGGAGCCAACGTCTTGTACACCGCCCGCCACCTTACCCGCCCAAGATAGGACCGGGGAGGCTTGTGCCGCCTGATTTCCCGCCCAGCCCACAGGGTCGTTTGTTATAGATGCGCCACTACCTTTGTAAATTGGAGATACCTTATCAATTACCTTTTCAAATTGGCCAGTAAGCCCGGAGCTACCTAGGTTCCGCTGCATCTTGGCCTTAGCCCCACGAACGTATGGTGAGTCTTCGCCGTAGGCCAGCTGATCCTTCAGCATATTAGCCAGGGATGCGAACAAGAGGGTCAACACGATCGACTCGAAAGCCTGATACCTCATCGCCGAGGATCCCTCTAATATGAACTTGCGGTACAGTTTAGGAAGGAGGACGGCGTGGGCAGCTGCCATGAACCTACCCATAGCAGTAACTACGCGAAGGCGCGGGTCATGAAAGAACTTAGGCAAGTTGTGTGCCTGCGGGTTAACAACCTTGGAGTCAACGAAGTTACCGAGCGTAGTCAGCAGGTTCTCTTGCACTTCCTTGTAGTGTGCTGACTGCGGGTTGTTCTTCTTGTCCTCCCCAACACCAAGCCCGATGTCCGCCAGGAATCCAGGCTGGAACATCTGCGACTGCGGGTCGTTGAATGCGTCTACCATGAAGAACACATTCATACCGAACGATTGCAAGTCAGCTAGGTCATGCGCTTGACTGACTGACAGGCCCTTGCCCGCTGTAAATGCTGCCTGCCGGTCAGCTTTGGGTATGTTGGACAGGTTAGTGAGCTTGCCAGCAATGGTATCGGCGGCAATGCTGAGCGCAGCCAGCCGAACAGCATCCGTCTGCGCCCTCAAACCAATAATCGAGGTGAACACATGCATTGTTTTCTTCATATTGGTATCTGCATACTCAAACCGCGTCTGCGTGTTGTATCCAGTCTCCGCGTACCCAAGCCGCTCGAAGGCAGTATAGGCAAAGTTCTTGTCGTGTAAGCGGACCAGCTCAGCTGCGATCTGGTTCATCCGATCAACCGTCACTATGTTGGTACCATACATTTCGTCTTCCAACGCCTGAACCTTGGACCTCAATGTCTCGGAAGGCGTCTTCCGCATAGCCGAGATGAGTGTGTTAGAGGTGGACCAGGAGGAGAACTTGTTGATGTCGGCCTTGTACTCCTTCCAGAAGTTGTTAAAGAACGACCCCAGCTGTTTGCCAGTGTTGTGCCCTTCAGTTCCAAGGGTGGACATGCCAACCTCAGCCATAGAAGACAATCCCGCCTTACCGAGAGCAGACAGCATAGTGGCCGTTACACCCCACCCCAAGATCTTCTTGAGATTGGGATGCTCATCCAACGGGTGGTACTGCCCCGTCATAATCTCGTACCATGCCTTAGTATCTGTAACAGCTTGATCATACTGCGCATCCGTCTCGAACTCGCCAGCAGCCTTAGCCTGCTGTAGCAAACGGCCCAGGATCTCCCCATTCTTACCGAGGTAAACCTTGTGCATAATATCACGGCTAACTCGCTCTTTTAAGTTCTCAATGCCCGTGAACACGTTGCTCTCGAATACATGCCCAAGCGCCGGATCTTTGAAAACGCCGTGGTCGGACATAAACTGTCTTGCTTGCGATGCTGCAGCTACATTGCCAGACATAATAGCCTTGATAGCCTCATTGGCTTCCCGTTGTGTGGCAACATGTCCGGCTGCATCCGGCGTGTTGACCATCTTGTTCTCGACAGCCGCTCGGTGGGCCTGTAGGGTTTCCGGGTGGATGTCAGAGGACTCAAACAAGGCGTGGTCATTCAGGATAGAATCCAATGGGATACCGGCACGTGCTGACTCTTCGAGCATAGCCGTGCGGATATCGTCAACACCCGCCTTCCAGTTCTGCAACTCGGTATTCTGAATACTGGTCTGGGGAAGCGTGAGACCTTTTGCCCAGTAATTTTGCCAAGCTTCGCGAACCAGGTTGTCGGCCTTCTTTGGGTTAGTAGACAATCTCTGTGCTAGGGACTCAGCCGAGTAACCGGAGAACCGGCCCATGAGCCGCTGCTTTACACCAGAAGCGTTATCCCCTGGAAGGGAGCCGCCAAAAATAATAGCGCGTAGGTACCCCATGTTCTTACGGACCGCGCCTTCTTTTGTGAACATAGAGGGCACGATGGTATCGCCAAGCTGTCGCAGCAGAGACACCGGATCGGTAAACACAGCCTTGAGACCATGCACTACTCCCCTTTTGGAGTCCATCCCTGTAAGCTCATAGCCCGAGGTTGACCCGTCAACAGGTGCAGAAGCCATACTCTCGACCATTGCGCGAGTATTCTCATGACCCCTACCGGATGCTAACTCGGATTGGTTATCCGACTGGAACATCTGGTTTTCCTTCGGCTTACCCTCGTAAGGTTTGTACCCGTCAGCTATCCCCTTCCACTGCATCTTGTCGCGAATACCGCCGGGGGCTCGCATAACACCGGCCATAACACCGCCGCCAACCGCAGCTTCAAGCAGCTGGTCATAGAAGTCTTTCTCGTACTGCGCGTCCATATTCCACTGACCCTTCTCGGCGATCATCTGAGCGCCTTGCTGGAGGGTCTCCGTAATCGACTCACTGCCAACCGCCTCAGCTAACGACTTCATCGAAAGCGCCATAGACTGGGAAGTGCCCACCTGCATCTTAGCAAATTTCTCACCAGATGCAGCAAGGCTAACGATCTCCTTCTTGGTCATGTTGTCTAGCACAGACATCATTTCCGTTTCTGTTGCATACTTTTTACTTTTCCTCATTGCATCTAGGATTAGATTACGACCAACAAGTGTGTTGACCGTTCCCCCACTCATGATCACACTCAGGCCAAGCCGATCTAACACACCTGAGGTTATCCCCATGGCCAGCGCCAGTGCCGGGTTCTTTTGCTTGTCGTCTTGCTCAGCAAAAAACTGACCGGCGTAAATCAAGGACGGTGCTGCTGCGCTTGCTGCGAAGCCAGCTACACCCGCTAAACCTACGGCTCCAGCAGCACCGCCCGATGCCACCAAGATAGCCACGGAAGGCAACATCCCTGCTAGCAAGTTGGTTACATACAGCCCGGTGTTCTTCACGGTTTGCCAGTTGGTGCGCCCTGGAATTTGACTAAAGCTGGACAAGGTCTCAGCCAACCCATCTTGTTCTCCCTTAATAGCCTCAGAGTAGTTCTTTGATCGAGCAGCTAAACCGTCCCAGCCTGCCGCTTCAGAGGCCATCTCTGAGACCCCGCCAATGCCCTTTAAAACATCTAGCGATGCGTTAGTTAGCATTGTAGAAAACTGGTTCTTTGCCACGTTCATGACCGAACGATCATGGGGCTGGACATTTACACCACCAACAATGTCCGGCATTGTGCCAGCAAGGAATATGTTTTGGCGAGCATCAGCCAGGTTCTTGGTCAGGTTATCCCTAACGCGTTGTGGCAGGTCTCGTCGAGCCAACAGGCCTTCTAAACGGCTAACCTCCTCTGCGCCCTTGATAGCTGCAGAAGCACCAGTATTCCGTTTGATGGACGCGTAAGCCGCCGGGTCTGCCACATTCACCTTGGGGATGTACTGTGCAGCCTGCTCACGGGCAGCAATCTGCCTGAGTGGATCAGCCGTCTTAGGATTAGTGGGCAGCATCCGATCGGCTGCTTGAGCCATGTTCTTGTTTTTAATTGCCTCCAGACTAGAGAACGCATTGATAGGGGCAACCCCGGTTTCAGTTAGCGTGTCCCCTAGCGAGGTTTTATCTTTATTCTGAATATCAAGGAGGGTACGCTTATGGGCATCCTTCCCATCTCGATCGCCCTGCGTATACCCACCAGCGCGGATAACATCGGATACGTTTTGCTGTGTTTGGTCATCGGAGATTTCGCCGGGGATGTAAACACCACCAACGATCTTCCCCCTCTCAGGGGCGTTGAAGCCCTTGAGTCGAGCGGATTCCGTACCACCAATCTTGATGGTGTCAGGATCTACCCAAGTAGACCCCGTTCGTTTACCATCGATCTCCAGAGGAGGACCAGCGGGCTTCCCTGCGGCTCTGATCTTGGCATACTCAGCGTCTAAAAATGCCGGTAGTTCGTCATTAGTCACAGGGATACTCCTTTACTTATTTACAGGGTTGTCGATATCGTTAGCCCACAGCAGAAATGCTGATGTAATATCAGACTTGGTATTACGCGCCTTGGCCACCCAGGGTTGCTTCTCTTTGGCGTCAAGGAGAATGTATGCCTTCTCAAGCACGCCAGCTTGCTGATCAATCTCAAGCCCATTCTTCTTAGCCAGCTTCTGTACGTTCTCAGCGAATTTACCGAGGTCGACCGCTGGGATACGCTTGCCGCCATTGGCGTCATTGTACAGGATCCGGTTAGTTGGTAGCTTGGCGTATAGAGCGTGGCCAAATGCCTGCCGTTGAAGCTCTTCTTTAGTAAGATAAACGTCGGGTGGTAAATTGGCCATCGTGGTTTCAGAAACGGTGGCGAAGTCGTCTGGATTCATACTTCCACCGAGTTTGTTATACAGACCCTTCATAGCAGCCGTAATATAGTTAACCTGCGCTTGGACCTGACCCTCCGTAAATTTTGGATCCTTTAGGCGTGCTTTTGCTTCAGCGGCCTCTCTAACACCCATGGAGTTTTTTATACGATTCTCGACGTCCTTTTCATTGGCAGACCAATCTTGGTGGCTAAGCCAGCCAACCTGGTCTGCATCCTTCCAACCGTCTTTTGTTAACAATTGAAAGTTACCGTTAAGCCTACGAGACGTAGCGCGCTCCCCTGTTGTGGGTTTAACAGCCATTGTTTCGGCAGATGGCTTGTTGGCTGCAGCGTCCTTCGAAACGGATACCCGATGCACCGCGTCTACCAACCCTCGATGCTTAGCTGTACGGACTTCCATAGAGTCTTCCGGATTGATCCTAAATCTATCGGTGAGTTCGACGCGCATCGCCATGTTGGGCACGTTCTTCCAGTCGATCTTAGACGCATCGTCTACGGCCTTTTCGTACAATTTGCGACGGTCCGTTGATTCGTCCGAATCAAATTTTCTACGAGCTGCGCGAGCTGCGCGATCTTCAAGAGCCACCTGCGACTTCTCTGCGCGAGTATCTGATGCAGCCTGCGCCTTCTCTGCACGAGTATCTGATGCAGCCTGCCGCTTATCCGCACGAGTATCTGATGCAGCCTGCCGCTTATCCGCGTTCTCACCCGCAACACGCTCCGACTGCTGCTGGTCGTGCCATTGAAGCGTGTTTTTAGCGGCCATTCCAAATGCCTTACCAAAGGTCATACCCGAAAGCAGACCACCAGCAACAATCACACCTAGACGACCTGCGTTTTCCCCGGACATCAATCCATGTTCCCCGACAAGGGCGCTAATAACACCAGCCAGAAACCCCTTACGCTCCGCGGGTGGCTTCCCCTCGGCGGCGGCCACCGCCTGCTCAACCTTACCAGAGGCGTTAATGATCTCTCCAGAAGAACCCATTGAATTATACAGAGATCTAACCTGTTCTTCGGACATCCCGCTTGGTTGTGGCATTTCACCAGGCTTGCCGCCGTTGACAGAGGCTACACTGCCGCCAACAGCGGGAACGGGTTGTCCTTTGGAGGCTACACTGCCGCCAACAGCGGGAACGGGTTGTCCTTTGGAGGCCGTAGGTGACCCAGATCTAGAATACGGATTGGGGTCTGAGAGGAACTGTCCGGCTGTTTTACCAGCCAAGTTAGGGTTGATGTCAGTGACGCGCTGTTTAGAGCCGTCAGCATTGACCTTCCCAGTGAAGCCCAAGATGTCGTCTAGCAAGGCATTAGGGTTAGCCGCACGAATCTTACTGAGACCCCCGGCACCCACAACCCAAGCTTGGTTAATCGCGTTAGCTGTTGGGGTTATACCTTTGGCATTTAGTTGACCCCCCAGAATGTCAATATAGGCTAACCTGTAGTCTTTTTGTACCGCTACGTCATTGAAATCCCTTTTTGCATATCCTGGGTAGCGCGCTTCGACGTCAGCCCGAGAGTCATCGGTCATCTGGTGCAAACCACGAGCTGTGGTCCAGCGGCTCTGAGCTCCTGGGTCACCACCGGATTCGCTATTTATTACTTGTGCCTCCGTCGGTCGACCTGACGGCGGATCGGCGGGCACGGGATACCCCTGCCCTTGTCCACTGAGAATGCGCTCGTTAACCCCCTCTGGGCCAATCGGCGGATACCTGGTGGCTAACTCGGGTACACCAACACCGCCAGCGGGTTGAGCGCCGCGAATTACCGGTGCGCCTGGGTTGCTGTTCTGCTGTTTTACGTTAGAGTTGTACTCGCTAGCGGGCCTAAAGATATAGTCCATCAAACCAGTACCCCTAGGCGTTCTAGCAGACGACCCGATCATTGGCACCGACTGCTCTGTCTGGGGGAGCATCATACCCCCACCTGGACCGGACATCTCAGGTGTAAAGAAACGCCTAGCATCCGACATGGCTTGGCTTTCCTCATCATCCATCCCAACTCTACCACCAGCAAACCCCAACCGATTCACCCCAGGCAACCCAGGCAATACCGCAGTCCGGTTAACACCGATCTTCTTCGGCTTTTGGATCTTGATAGGCTTCAACCCGACTGACCCCATTGAATAGCCTACAGCCGTGGAACCCGAGTTGTAACCCTCCCGGCCCTCTTCAACCATCTGAGCGATAGCCGGTTTGTTCTTCGGGTCTTGAGCAGATGACTCAGGAATGATTGCCTCACCAGGAGACAGAGCGATCGGTTGGTCACCCATCATAGCTGGAATAGTATCCTTACCACTCATAGGTTGCCCCGTAAGAGCATCAATGCCGCCCATATCCATCTGCTCACCCGGCATATGCACCATAGGCATAGCTGGTTTACCGAGCGGGCCACCCATCGTCTCTTTGAACTTAACATCCTTGTGGGACAGCGCTTGGTTAGCCTTAGCCACCGCTTCCTGTTCCTTGATGTTACTCATGCGGGAAGCAAAGCCATATTTAGCCTCGGACTCCTGATCCTTAAGGGCCATCTTTTGGTCATGCGCCTCTTGCTCCCGCTTGTTCTTCTGAATCTTAGCTCCGTGTGTAGCACTCATGCCGCCCAATGGTCCCATATTAGAATCTCCTTAATGTTATAGCCCGAACCTCTTGAAGAGACCGAGACCTAGCGCCTTGTCGGCTGCATAAGCGGCTCCTACCCAGGGCACAGCTGCCCCGAGAGCGCCCATAGCGCCTGCCCCAGCTGCTGCGGTACCCGCTCCAGCTGCTGCGGTACCTGCTCCTGCCAAGCTGGCGTCTACAGCTGCTGCTGCAGCTGCCTCGCTCAATGGCCCCATCGCTGCGGCTGGTGGTGCTTTAGTCGCCATCTTCAGCCCCTGCTTCATTGCCATGGCTTGCGCAGCGGGAACGAGCCCACCAGACGCAGAGCCGGTATACTGTACACCGGGAGCTTGCTCTTGCGATGTGCCCATAGCTATGAGACCGTTGCTGGTTAGCGGCCCTCGTTTCTTTTCAGTTGCCCAACCCCATGCGTCTTCCATAGTACCTCCTAGTTATCGGTCAGTGCCGTCGCCATAGTCACCGGCGCCGAAGTTCCCGTCTCTGCCAGACGAATCACCGCCTCTATCCCCGCCGCCGGGGTAAGCACCGTAGTTACCACCAGGCGCATTACTGCGAGGGTCCCCGTAGCTAACTGCTGAACCACCACCGCCGGGGTAAGCACCGTAGTTACCACCAGGCGCATTACTGCGAGGGTCCCCGTAGCTAACTGCTGGACCCGAGACTGATTCACCTAAATTGGCATAGCCGTTAGTTGGACCGTTTTGCACTGGTGCGTTGTTGGTCATCGGGTCAAAGAAATTAGCGACCGTTCCAACAGCTCTACCGAGCGGGCCTTGAGCTAGCCCCTGCAGGCCATCACTGCTGGAGGATGCACCACCATAGGAAGCGGACGGGCCATTGCCGTAGTCATCCATGCCTTGCCGTGGCGAGTACCACGTCGGGGCTTGTGACGCGGCAGGCGCATTCAAGGCTGGTTGCTGGTTGATCACGCTAGTAAACCCGGGTGGTGCGTTACCACCCTGCGCACCGCCCTTACCACCTTGGGCGGCTACCGGATTCGCCTGTGGCGAGTAGCCTTGGTTAAGGAGCCGCTGGTAGCGGCCATCGTTGACCGTAGTCGGTTGGAAGTCGGTAGCCCGTGGGCCGTAACCTTCCTGCGCACCACCCTTACCTCCCTGGGCGGCTACCGGATTCGCCTGTGGTGAGTAGACGCCGGTCTGCTGGCTTACCGACTGGTTTGCTGCTTCTCCAGACATTACTTACCCCCTTGAACTGTTTGTTGACGAGCTGGGTTACCATAAATAGTAGATGCGTAACGCTGAAGGCCTTGCCAACCCGAGTCTGCTGTCTGCTGATTAATGTCTCTTTCTTGAGCCCCTAGATTAGCCAAAGAAGACGCTGTGCCTGTAGCCAAGTTGGCAGACCCTCCAACTGACTGACCGAGAGCACCTTCAGCTGCCAGACGATTCTGGAACATAGCTTGTTCGTACTGTGAGTCAACCGCAGCGAGCTTGCCGGTGGTGTCCGCGTTCTGAGCGCCTTGCATGACTGCCTGTCGTGCTGATCCGAGAGTACCGGTACCGCCGAAGCCAGTGTTGAGACCAGCTACGCCCTTCTGTGCCTCGTAGAGGACATCCGCCTTCTTAGCTGCGAGGGTCTCTGCTGAAGGAGCAGATGCGAGACCAGACAACCGAGACTGTTGAGCGCCGAGGGCGTCTAAGCCTTGGCCACCCGCAGAGCGGATAGCTGAGGCACCGCCTTGGAAGGCATTAGATTGATTACCCGTGGCACCAGCTACCCTGCCAAGATCACCAGCGCCGTACAGACCTTCGGCTTGGTTACCGACGTTCTTGATGTAGGGTACCGCCCAGTCAGGAATAGTAGAGCTTGTGCTGCCGCTACCACCGCCACCGTACTGCTTAGTACACTTAACCTTTTTGAATTTCATTTGTTGTTTCCTCTGTTAAATCGTACCGCATAACGGTGTAAACTTTCTTGAAGCCGGGTATTACCTTAGGCAGCATCTTAACCCAACCTTCGCGGCCCCATTGCTCGATCGACTTGCACCCCGATGTCTTAGCGAACTTGACCACCTCAGAGAACCGCTCAAGGCCATCCATCTCGAATTCGTATCCGGAGTACAGTATGATATGCACCGTCTTGTGCTGAGCATACTGCAGGATCTCAGTGAGACCAGCCG